>Ga0213834_100037_pt1 | contig 247094 bp, 227 predicted proteins | sample SWPTP12_FD_160580 | JGI IMG/M metagenome (GOLD analysis project Ga0213834, IMG submission 160580) | Coastal seawater microbial communities from Marineland, Florida, United States - SWP TP1 #2 | ecosystem: Environmental > Aquatic > Marine > Coastal | place: USA: Florida | collected 2016-08-06 | reverse complement strand
GCTGGCTGGGATCGAGAAACAGCGTGGTGGCTTGTTCCTCGGGCAGGTAGCTGCAGGAGTGGGGTTGAGTGGCATAGAACTTAAGCCGCGCCAGCTCGGTCATGATCAACCCTCGAGAAAAACTTTAGATAAGAGTGTATGCCAGGCGAATCAAAATCGCCTAGGTAGCCAGTCGGCGGAATTCTCCGCATCCAGGTGTCCGTGCAGATATTCGGCGAAGCTCTGGCGCGGGATCGAGCGGGCGCCCAGGCTTTGCAGGTGCTGGGTCGGCATCTGGCAGTCGATCAGCACGAAGCCCCATTGCCGCAAGTGGTCGACCAGCGTGACAAAGCCCACCTTCGAGGCGTTGTCGGCCCGGCTGAACATCGACTCACCGAAAAACAGCTGCCCCATCGCCAGCCCGTATAGCCCGCCGACCAGCCGCTGCCCATCCCAGACTTCAACGCTGTGAGCGAATCCCCGCGCGTGCAGTTCGATATAAGCAGCCTGCATGGAGCCTGTGATCCACGTGCCGTCGGCGTAGTCGCGAGGTTCGGCACAGGCGTGAATCACCCCAGCGAAATCCTGATCGAACGTCACTTGATAGCGCTGCTGGCGCAGAACTTTGTTCAAGCTGCGCGAGACATGCAATTCCTCGGGAAACAAAACGGTCCGCGGGTCCGGCGACCACCAGAGGATCGGCTGGCCTTGCTGATACCAGGGAAAACAGCCGTGCCGATAGGCCTGAACGAGCCGGTCGGCTGACAGGTCTCCACCCGCGGCGAGCAAGCCGTTGGGTTCGCGGGTGGCTTTCTCCAGCGCAGGGAAATCAAGATTGTCGCGTTGTAACCAGGTCAGCATGGCGTCGAGACTTTACGAGAGGGGAGGGGAGAGCGCGCGGGTGTGCAACTCCAGGCCATCAGCGCGGTCACAGGCGGTTGACCGTCGCAGCATTGGATGGATGTCGGGGAGATTTGAACGCTTCGCATCTGGCATGGCCGTTGGACAGTAGTGTGGTGTGGGAACAACACGTCATAACCCTTTGTCGGCAAAGAAAATGCGTGCTCAAATCATCTGTTGTCATCCAGGCTTGAAGATCTGCAAGGTCCACGCCAGACTAACGTGGCGTAGGGCGTGCAAATCCGTACAATGCCCGTTGTTGTTTAACCTCTTTTCAAGTCACCTGTCGAGCGCGCGTTCAACCTCACCGTTGTTCCCGACGCCGTTCAGGGATCGGTCAGCACTATTCGTATAGTCAACCATTAGATGTTCGCGCTTGCGCGCAGGAATTGAAGCGTTTTGAAGAAATCCACCGCAGCACCCAGCCCCGTTCCGCTCTGGCGGCAGCATTTGCACTACCGACTCAAGGAAGGTGCGCTGATCGCGTTCGGCGCCTTGTGCCTGTATCTGATGATGGCCTTGTTGACCTACGATCAGGCCGATCCGGGCTGGAGCCATACCAGCAGCTCTGTTCAGGTGCAGAACGCTGCCGGTCGCGCCGGCGCGTTCTCCGCCGACATCCTCTTCATGGTGCTGGGCTACTTTGCCTACATCTTTCCGTTGTTGCTGGGCGTGAAAGCGTACCAGGTGTTCCGCCAGCGCCATGACCCGTGGCAGTGGAGCGGCTGGCTGTTTTCCTGGCGCCTCATCGGCCTGGTGTTCCTCGTCCTGGCCGGCGCAGCGCTGGCGCACATCCATTTCCATTCCGCCTCGGGTCTGCCGGGTTCCGCGGGTGGCGTGCTGGGCGAAGTGCTGGGCGATCTAGCCAAGCGCGCGCTGAATGTTCAGGGCAGCACGCTGCTGTTCATCGCACTCTTTCTGTTCGGCCTGACCGTGTTCACCGATCTGTCCTGGTTCAAGGTGATGGACACCACCGGCAAGATCACGCTGGACCTCGTCGAGTTGTTCCAGGGCGCGATCAATCGCTGGTGGACGGCGCGCAATGAACGCAAGCAGATGGTCGCCCAATTGCGCGAAGTCGACATGCGTGTCGACGAGGTGGTGGCGCCCGTCGCACCGGATCGACGCGAGCAGGCGAAGGCCAAAGAGCGTCTGATCGAACGCGAACAGGCACTGAGTGAGCACATGACCGCCCGTGAAAAGCACGTGCCTGCGGTCATTGCTCCCGCGCCGGTCCGCCCGCCCGAGCCGAGCAAGCGCGTGCAGAAAGAAAAGCAGGTGCCGTTGTTCGTCGACAGCGCTGTAGAAGGCACCTTGCCCCCGATCTCGATCCTCGATCCGGCGGAAAAGAAACAGCTCAACTATTCGCCCGAGTCGCTGGCAGCCGTCGGCCATTTGCTGGAAATCAAGCTCAAGGAATTCGGCGTCGAGGTCTCGGTGGACTCGATTCACCCTGGCCCTGTGATCACCCGCTACGAGATTCAGCCCGCGGCCGGCGTCAAGGTCAGCCGCATCGCCAACCTGGCCAAGGATCTGGCGCGTTCGCTGGCAGTGACCAGCGTGCGGGTGGTCGAGGTGATTCCGGGCAAGACCACGGTCGGCATCGAAATCCCTAACGAAGACCGCCAGATCGTGCGGTTTTCCGAGGTGCTGTCGACGCCGGAGTACGACAATTTTAAATCGCCCGTCACGCTGGCGCTGGGCCACGACATCGGCGGCAAACCGATCATCACCGACCTGGCCAAGATGCCGCACTTGCTGGTGGCCGGTACGACCGGTTCCGGTAAGTCGGTGGGCGTGAACGCGATGATTCTGTCGATTCTGTTCAAGTCAGGCCCCGAAGACGCAAAGCTGATCATGATCGACCCGAAAATGCTCGAGCTGTCGATCTATGAAGGCATTCCGCATCTGCTGTGTCCGGTGGTCACCGACATGAAAGACGCCGCCAATGCCCTGCGCTGGTCGGTGGCGGAAATGGAACGTCGCTACAAACTGATGGCCAAGATGGGCGTGCGTAACCTGTCGGGCTTCAACCACAAGATCAAGGAAGCGGAAGAGGCGGGCACTCCGATTGCCGATCCGCTGTACCACCGCGAAAGCATTCACGACGAAGCGCCGCTGCTGACCAAGCTGCCGACCATCGTCGTGGTGGTCGACGAATTCGCCGACATGATGATGATCGTCGGCAAGAAGGTCGAAGAGCTGATCGCCCGTATCGCCCAGAAGGCCCGTGCCGCCGGTATTCACCTGATTCTGGCGACCCAGCGTCCTTCCGTTGACGTGATTACGGGTCTGATCAAGGCCAACATTCCAACGCGCATGGCATTCCAGGTGTCGAGCAAGATCGACTCCCGCACGATCATCGACCAAGGCGGCGCCGAGCAGTTGCTGGGTCACGGTGACATGCTTTACATGCCGCCAGGCACCAGCCTGCCGATTCGGGTTCATGGCGCCTTCGTTTCCGACGATGAAGTGCATCGCGTCGTCGAAGCCTGGAAACTGCGCGGCACCCCGCAATACAACGACGACATCCTCAACGGTGTCGAAGAGGCGGGCAGTGGGTTTGAAGGTGGCGGCGGCGGTGGCGACGGTGATGACAGCGAAAGCGATGCGCTGTACGACGAGGCGGTCAAGTTCGTGCTTGAAAGCCGACGCGCATCGATCTCCGCAGTTCAGCGCAAATTGAAAATCGGCTACAACCGCGCCGCGCGCATGATCGAAGCCATGGAAATGGCCGGCGTCGTGACCGCGATGAACACCAACGGCTCGCGGGAAGTGATTGCACCAGCCCCCATGCGTGACTGACACTTTACGTCACGAGTGACTGGACGGCGCCACCATGGCGCCGTCCGGCTTTAACTGAACTCAAAGAGGAATCCCATGCGTCTTATCCGCATGCTGTTGGCATCTGCACTGGCTTTTTCCGCTATTCCGGCCCACGCCGACGCCAAGGACGTCGCGCGCCTGACCCAGTTGCTGGAAAACTCTAAAACCCTCTCCGGCAACTTTTCTCAGTTGACCCTCGACGGCGGCGGTACACAGTTGCAGGAAACCACCGGCGATATGGTCTTGCAGCGTCCGGGCCTGTTCTATTGGCACACCAATGCGCCGCAGGAACAGACCATGGTGTCCGACGGCAAGAAGGTCACGCTGTGGGACCCGGATCTTGAGCAGGCCACCATCAAGACCCTCGATCAGCGCCTGACCCAGACCCCGGCCCTGCTGCTGTCCGGCGACGTCTCGAAAATCAGCGACAGCTTCGACATCACGGCCAAGGAAGCGGGCGGCGTGATCGACTTCGTGCTCAAGCCCAAATCCAAGGACACGCTGTTCGACAACCTGCGCCTGTCGTTTCGCAACGGCATGATCAATGACATGCAGCTGATCGACAGCGTGGGCCAGCGCACCAATATCCTGTTCACTGGCGTCAAGGCGAACGAGTCTGTCGCGGCGAGCAAATTCCAGTTCCAGATCCCGAAAGGCGCTGACGTCATTCAGGAATAAGAGGTTTCAACGGTCGTTCATGGATCTGTTCAGCAGTGAGCCGATAGCCCAGCCTCTGGCCGCGCGTTTGCGTGCGACCAATCTGGATGAGTATGTCGGTCAGCAACATTTGCTCGCCCACGGCAAGCCCTTGCGCGAAGCGCTGGAGCAGGGCGCGCTGCACTCCATGATTTTCTGGGGGCCGCCGGGCGTGGGAAAAACCACGCTGGCGCGCCTGCTGGCCAAGGTCTCGGATGCGCATTTCGAAACGGTGTCGGCCGTGCTGGCGGGCGTCAAAGAAATACGCCAGGCCGTCGAAGTCGCCAAGCAGCAGGCAGGCCAGTACGGTCGCCGCACCATTCTGTTCGTCGACGAAGTGCACCGGTTCAACAAGTCGCAGCAAGACGCTTTTCTGCCATACGTGGAAGACGGCACGCTGATCTTCATCGGTGCCACCACAGAGAACCCCTCGTTCGAGCTCAACAACGCGTTGCTGTCCCGCGCCCGCGTATATGTGCTCAAAAGCCTCGACGAAGCGGCGCTGCGTCAATTGGTCAATCGCGCATTGACCGAGGAGCGCGGGCTGGGCAATCGTCATCTGACCCTTGGCGATGAAGCTTTCAGCACGCTGCTGGCGGCTGCCGACGGTGATGGCCGACGCATGCTCAACCTGTTGGAGAACGCTTCCGATCTGGCCGAAGACGGCAGCGAAATCGAACCGGAGTTGCTGGCGAGCCTGCTGGGCGACAGCCGTCGTCGTTTCGACAAGGGCGGGGAAGCCTTTTACGATCAGATTTCAGCCCTGCACAAATCCATTCGCGGTTCCAACCCCGACGCGGCGTTGTACTGGTTCGCGCGGATGATCGACGGCGGTTGCGACCCGTTGTACCTGGCGCGCCGCGTGGTGCGCATGGCCAGTGAAGACATCGGCAATGCCGATCCTCGCGCGCTGCCGCTGTGCATGTCGGCCTGGGATGTGCAGGAGCGGCTTGGCAGTCCGGAAGGTGAACTGGCCGTCGCGCAGGCCATCGTCTACCTGGCGTGCGCGCCGAAAAGCAATGCGGTGTACATGGGCTTCAAAATGGCCATGCGCGAGGCCACCGAGCACGGTTCGCTGGAGGTGCCGCTGCATCTGCGTAACGCGCCGACCAAGCTGATGAAGCAGCTCGGTTACGGCGAAGAGTACCGCTACGCCCATGACGAGCCTGATGCCTACGCGGCGGGGGAAGACTACTTCCCGCAGGAACTCGAGCCACGTCAGTATTATCAGCCGGTGCCCCGTGGTCTGGAGCTCAAAATCGGCGAAAAGCTCAAGCATCTGGCTGCGCTCGATCGCGCCAGTCCCCGCCAGCGGAGAAAATAGTGATTCAGACGATTCTTGCGGTGTCGATTGCCGGCATCGCTGGTACATTACTGCGTTTCGCGGCAGGCACTTGGGTGTCTGCCAACTGGCCTCGGCACTTCTACACCGCGACGCTGGCCGTCAACCTGGTGGGATGCCTGATCATCGGCCTGTTGTATGGATGGTTTTTACTGCGCCCGGAAGTGCCGATCGAGGTCCGTGCCGGCCTGATCGTCGGTTTCGTCGGCGGGCTGACGACGTTTTCGTCTTTTTCTCTGGATACGCTGCGCTTGCTGGAAAGCGGGCAGGCGCCACTGGCCATCGGCTATGCGGCAGTCAGCGTGTTCGGCGGGCTGCTTGCCACCTGGGCCGGCCTGTCCCTGACCCGAATTTAATAAACCCGATTCAATAACGAGGCAACGATATGCTCGACTCCAAACTGTTACGTACCCAGCTTCAGGACGTAGCGGATCGCCTGGCTTCCCGGGGCTTCACACTGGACGTGGCCCGCATCGAAGCGCTGGAAAACCAGCGCAAGACCGTGCAGACCCGCACTGAGCAGCTTCAGGCCGAGCGTAATGCCCGTTCCAAATCCATCGGCCAGGCCAAACAGCGTGGCGAAGACATCGCGCCGTTGATGGCCGATATCGACCGAATGGCCGAAGAGCTGAGTACCGGCAAGAAAGAGCTGGACGGCATTCAGTCCGAACTCGACGCCATTTTGCTGAACATGCCGAACCTGCCTCATAAATCCGTGCCGGTCGGTGCTGATGAAGAAGAAAACGTCGAAGTGCGCAAATGGGGCACGCCTGCTGCGTTCGATTTCGAGGTCAAGGATCACGTGGCATTGGGCGAAAAGTTCGGCTGGCTGGATTTCGAAACCGCCGCCAAGCTTTCTGGCGCACGCTTTGCCCTGTTGCGCGGCCCGATCGCTCGACTGCACCGTGCGCTGGCGCAGTTCATGATCACTCTGCACATCAACGAGCACGGCTACGAAGAGGCTTACACCCCTTATCTGGTTCAGGCGCCTGCGCTGCAAGGCACCGGTCAGTTGCCGAAGTTCGAAGAGGATCTGTTCAAGATCGCCCGCGAAGGCGAAGCGGATCTTTACCTGATCCCGACCGCCGAAGTCTCGCTGACCAATATCGTCTCCGGCGAAATCCTCGACGCCAGGCAGTTGCCGTTGAAGTTCGTCGCTCACACGCCGTGCTTCCGCAGTGAGGCGGGCGCTTCGGGCCGCGACACGCGCGGGATGATCCGTCAGCACCAGTTCGACAAGGTCGAGATGGTGCAGATCGTCGAGCCCGAGAAATCCATGGAAGCGCTGGAAAGCCTGACCGGCAACGCCGAACGCGTGCTGCAGCTGCTGGAATTGCCATACCGCGTGCTGGCGCTGTGCACCGGCGACATGGGCTTCAGTGCAGTGAAAACCTACGACCTGGAAGTGTGGATTCCGAGCCAGGACAAGTACCGCGAAATCTCGTCGTGCTCCAACTGCGGCGATTTCCAGGCCCGTCGCATGCAGGCGCGCTGGCGCAACCCGGAAACCGGCAAGCCGGAGCTGGTTCACACCCTGAACGGTTCCGGGCTGGCGGTCGGTCGTACGCTGGTCGCGGTGCTGGAAAACTATCAGCAGGCCGACGGTTCGATCCGAGTGCCTGAGGTGCTGAAACCCTGGATGGGTGGCATCGAGGTCATCGGCTAAATGGAATTTCTGCCACTGTTCCATAACCTGCGGGGCGCCCGGGTTCTGGTCGTGGGCGGCGGCGAGATTGCCTTGCGCAAATCTCGGCTGCTGGCTGACGCCGGAGCGGTGCTGCGCGTGGTTGCACCCCAGATTGGCGCAGAGTTGCACGAGCTGATCGACAGCAGCGGTGGCGAGGAATTGTTGCGCGGCTACAGCGAAGCCGACCTGGACGGTTGCGTGCTGATCATTGCCGCGACCGATGACGAGCCGCTCAACGCGCAGGTTTCCGCCGATGCGCGTCAGCGGGGCGTGCCGGTCAACGTGGTGGATGCGCCTGCGCTGTGCAGTGTCATCTTCCCGGCGATCGTCGACCGTTCGCCATTGGTCATCGCCGTCTCCAGTGGCGGCGACGCACCCGTCCTGGCGCGGCTGATTCGCGCCAAGATGGAGAGCTGGATTCCGCCCACCTACGGACACCTCGCTGGACTGGCCGCGCGTTTTCGGCATCAGGTGAAGAACCTGTTTCCCAACGTGCAGCAGCGCCGGGCTTTCTGGGAAGACGTGTTCCAGGGACCCATCGCTGATCGGCAGCTCGCAGGGCAGGGTGCGGAAGCGGAGCGTCTGCTGCAGGCCAAAATCGATGGCGAGGCGCCTGCGGCCACCGGTGAGGTGTATCTGGTCGGCGCCGGGCCGGGTGATCCCGACCTGCTGACCTTCAAGGCGTTGCGCCTGATGCAGCAAGCTGATGTCGTCCTCTACGACCGTCTGGTTGCACCGGCGATTCTCGAACTGTGCCGTCGCGATGCGGACCGGATCTATGTCGGCAAGCAGCGCGCCGATCACGCGGTGCCTCAGGATCAGATCAACCAGCAACTGGTTGCGCTGGCCAGGCAGGGCAAGCGTGTGGTGCGGCTCAAGGGCGGCGATCCGTTCATCTTTGGCCGTGGTGGCGAGGAAATCGAAGAGTTGGCGGCCCACGGCATTCCGTTTCAGGTGGTACCGGGCATCACTGCGGCCAGCGGATGCGCCGCCTACGCCGGTATTCCGCTGACCCATCGCGATTACGCCCAGTCCGTGCGTTTCGTCACCGGTCATCTGAAGAACAACACCACCGACCTGCCGTGGAAGGATCTTGTGTCACCCGCTCAGACGCTGGTGTTCTACATGGGGCTGATCGGCCTGCCGATCATCTGCAGCGAATTGATCCGCCATGGTCGCGGCGCAGACACACCGGCTGCTCTCATTCAGCAAGGCACCACGTCCAACCAGCGTGTATTCACCGGCACGCTCGCCAACCTGCCGCAGCTGGTGGCGGAGCATGAAGTGCATGCACCGACGCTGGTGATCGTGGGGGAAGTCGTCACGCTGCGTGACAAGCTGAAGTGGTTTGAAGGGGCGCAAGCGAGCATCTGATCAGCGCCGCTGGACGATGCCAGGCGCGCCGCTGACCTGTTTCGATCAGGCCAGCCGCGCCCCTGTGCTTTGCAGCACAAGCAGGTGGATCAGGCGTGTTGCAGGATGCCTTTACCGCTCAATCGCGCACGGTCGTGTTCGCCACTGAAGTCCTGCGCCGGGCCTTTCGGCACCACGCCCGTCGGGTTGATGGTGACGTGGCTGGCGTAGTAGTGATGCTTGATGTGTTGGAAATCGACGGTGTCGGCAACGCCCGGCAATTGATACATCTCGCGAACCCAGTTGCTCAAGTTCGGATAATCCGCGATCCGCCGCAGGTTGCACTTGAAGTGGCCGTGATAGACGGCGTCGAAGCGAATCAATGTGGTGAACAGGCGAACATCGGCTTCGGTCAGGTACTCGCCCGCCAGATAACGCTTGCTGTCCAGCAACGTCTCCAGCTTGTCGAGTTCGCCGAACACGTCATCGAACGCCTCTTCGTACGCACCCTGAGACGTCGCGAAACCGGCGCGATAAACGCCGTTGTTCACCGCAGGGTAGATCTCGTCGTTCAAACGGTTGATTTCCGGGCGCAGCGCTTCGGGGTACAGATCCAGCGTGTTGCCGGTCAGACCGTCGAACGCTGAGTTGAACATGCGGATGATTTCCGACGACTCGTTACTGACGATGCGCTGAAGCTTTTTGTCCCACAGCACTGGAACCGTCACACGGCCCGTGTAATCGGGCGTGTCGGCGAGGTAGCGCTGGTACATGAACGTGTGGCCATCGAGCGGATCGCCCGTCGAGCCTTTCTGCTGGTCGAAGGTCCAGCCGTTTTCGCGCATCAGCCAGCTGACAACCGACACGTCGATCAGCTCCTCAAGGCCTTTGAGTTTGCGCACGATCAGCGTCCGATGGGCCCAGGGGCAGGCGAGAGAAACGTACAGGTGGTAACGGCCGGCTTCAGCCTTGAAGCCGCCTTCGCCGGAAGGGCCAGGGCGGCCGTCTGCGGTCACCCAGTTACGGCGCTTGGCCTGTTCACGCTGAAACGCGCCGTCTTTGCTGCTTTCATACCACTGGTCTTGCCAGCGTCCTTCAACGAGAAGGCCCATGTCTGACTCCAAATAGATGTGTACAGATGTACGTTGGAGATCAGTCTAAAGAGAATCGTTCGAACAAATAGCGCAAAGAATGGGCGGTAATAATCGATTAAATCGATTTATTCCGGTTTGCCCAGAATTGCTCGGCGCGTTCGAACGCTTCGGGCCTTGGCATGCCCAGGCCCCGCAATGCCAGCGCGATCGTGGCGATCAGTGCCAGTTGCGGATAGCTGTCCTGCGCTTCGCCCTTCCAGATGGCAATCAGTTGCTGCGGATCGAGGGTCGCGGGTTTGACATGACGACGATCGGACAGCGCCGGCCACTCTTCGTCCCAGGCCTGACCCGCTGTCGTGCCGTAGAGGTGACTGATGGTGTCCGGGTTGATTTCGATTTCACCGCCGTCGCCCTTGATGACGATGGCGTGATCGCCCAGCAGGCTGCTCGCGTCGCGGTGCACAGCCTGATAGCCCGGATGGAAAATGCTTTGCAAGCCACAGCGAGCCCCGAGCGGATTGAGGATGCGCGCCAGAGAGTGGATCGGCGAGCGCAGCCCCAGCGTGTTGCGCAGGTCGATCATGCGCTGCAACTGCGGCGCCCAGTCGCCCAGCGGGATGAATGCGATGTTCTGTTGTTCGAGCGCCTGACCGACCGCTTGCCAGTTGCGGCACAGCGGGATACTTAGCAGATCAAGCAGTTGCTCGCTGTAGAGACGGCCCGCAGTATGAGCGCCGCCACCATGCATCAGCACCCGCACGCCGTTCTGCGCGAGGCATTTGGCGGCCAGCAGGTACCAAGGCAAATGGCGCTTCTTGCCGGCGTAGGTCGGCCAGTCGATGTCGACCGCCAGCGGCGGCGCGTTCAGTCGTTCGCGCACCGCTGCGGTGAAACCCGCGAGTTCCTCCGCGCTTTCTTCCTTGTGGCGCAGCAGCATGAGGAAGGCGCCAAGCTGGGTGTCCTCGACCTTCTGATCGAGCACCATGCCCATCGCTTCGCGGGCCTCCTCGCGCGTCATGTTGCGCGCGCCGCGTTTGCCTTTGCCCAGAATGCGCACGAACTGTGCGAACGGGTGCTCGGCGGGCGTTTCGGTAACGAGTGGGGCGAAATCAGTCATAAGCAATTGGTCGGTCTGGGCAGGCCCGCCAGCTTGGCGGCAAGTTTGGCAGGAGTGCCGTTGAACAGACGGTTGAGGTGCAGGCTGTTGCCTTTTTCGGCCCCGAGCTTGAGCGCGGTGTACTTGACCAGCGGCCGTGTGGCGGGTGACAGCTGGAACTCGGCGTAGAAGTCACGCAGCAGCCGCAGGATTTCCCAGTGCTCGGCGGTCAGAACGATGTCTTCCTCCAGCGCCAGGGCCTGGGCAACCTCGTCAGACCAGGCGTGCAGGTCTTCGAGGTAGCCGTCCTTGTCCAGTGCCAGGGTACGTCCTTCGACGATAAGTTGCTTCATAGCCAGGTGTTGACCTTGTCGTATTGCACTGACAATGCGACGAGTCGGGGATAGTCGACAGCCGTTGCCCATTCCGGCAGTGGGAGATTTCGCGCTTTGGCGTCCTCGTCCAGCACAAACAACAACAGATTGTCGGCCCGCGCTTCCAGCGCCTGACGCGGTGCCGTCGAGGCACTGAGCGCGTACGTGGCGTCGCCGCAGAGCAGAATCGCATCGGCGCTGCCAAGCAGGCGCAGGCAGCTGTTCAGGCGCGTGTCTGTAAAAGGCGAGTGAGATAACACATGCAAAGTCGACATCAGAGCGTAATCACCTGGTCGTAACGGTCAATGAGCGCGGCGATCTCCTGATCGCGCAGGACCTGCAGCGTCTCGACGTTCAGTTCAGTTGGGCCCATCCCACGCTCGGCCAGGCTGGTGTGGCAGGCAAACAGATCATCGACGCCAAACATCGAAAGCGCCTGTAGGTTGGCGGTGATGTCTTTCTGCTGCAGTTCGCCGGCGGCCTGGTCGGGCAGCAGCTGCAACACGCCGTCGTCCAGAAACAGCATCGCCAGCGGGAGATCGAACGCGCCGCCTGCGAGGGCGATGTCCAGCGCTTCGCGAGCACTTGGCCCGGCCCATGGCGCCTGCCGACTGATGATCAACATTGACTTTGCCATGTCATGGCCCTCCAAAGCAGATCAGGCGATCGGCCGATTGCACCGCATCGTGCAACTGGCCCAGACCGGACAATTCCCAAGGCGCTGCGAGATTGACGGCCGGGCGCGAGTAACGCCGGGCTTCGTCTGCGTCGAGAACGCCACGGCGCAGGGCGGCGGCGATGCAGACGACGCCGTCCAGTTGATTGTCTGTCACAAAGTCCCGCCACTGCGCCGCAACGTCCTGTTCATCCTGCGGCGTCACAATGCTGGAGGACGCGCTGTGCACGCCATCCTGATAGAAAAACAGCCGCACGATTTCATGGCCGCCTGCCAGGACCGCCTGCGCGAACAGCAAGGCCCGGCGCGACGACGGCGCGTGAGCAGGGGAGTAGAGGGCAATCGCGAACTTCATGGGCGGCTCGGCAGCAAAACGGTGTGGTCAATGCAGGCAATGATAAAGAATTCATGAACGCGAGACAGCAAAAAGCCCGCCGAAGCGGGCTTTTTGTTGGATGGCGCGTCGAATCAGTCGTCGCGGCCCATGATGCCGAAGATCTGCAACAGGCTGATGAACAGATTGTAGATCGAAACATACAGGCTGATCGTAGCCATGATGTAGTTACGCTCGCCACCGTGAATGATGGCGCTGGTCTGGAACAGGATGCAGACCGACGAGAACAGTACAAAGCCTGCGCTGATCGCCAGTTGCAGCCCGCTGATCTGGAAGAACATGCTCGCCAGCACAGCGGCCAGCAAGACGAAGAAGCCAGCGGTGATGAAACCACCGAGGAAGCTCATGTCCTTGCGGGTGATCAGCACGTAGGCCGACAGACCACCGAATACCAGCGCGGTCATGGCGAACGCCGAGGAAACGATCTCAGCGCCGCCCTGCATGCCCAGGTAGCGGTTGAGGATCGGGCCGAGGATGAAACCCATGAAGCCGGTCAGCGCGAACGCCGATACCAGGCCCCACGCCGAGTCGCGCAGTTTGTTGGTCAGGAAGAACAGACCGTAGAAACCGATCAGCACGACGAAAACATTCGGGTAGCGGACGTTCATCTGCTGCGCGACGAACGCCATGATGCCGCTAAATGCGAGAGTGAGGGCCAGAAGGCCGTAAGTATTGCGCAGGACGCGGCTAACCTCTAGCTGCTCGACCTGCACGCGGTTGTTGACTGCGTAATCCTGTTCGCGCATGGCGCTACTCCTGATGTGAAATGAGCGGTTTGAAATCTCAAGTTGCAAAGATCATAACAGAGCCGAAGCCCCGCGCCAGGCAGAGAGTTTGACAGCTTGTTTCATTCCGGTATTATGGCGCCCGCAACGCAATTGGAGGTGTGGCCGAGTGGTTTAAGGCAGCAGTCTTGAAAACTGCCGACTGTAACAGGTCCCTGAGTTCTTATCTTAGGTACATCCTGACTGCACGCTACACACCTCCGCATTGAAGCACCCGGGAAATTGGCAGAGTGGTTGAATGCACCGGTCTTGAAAACCGGCGAACGTTAATAGCGTTCCCAGGGTTCGAATCCCTGGTTTCCCGCCATCCTCAGTAAAATCAAGGGCTCAGAGCAATCTGGGCCCTTTTTTTTGTTGGTTGGCGTTCCGTGACCTCACCGTGTCCTGACCTCACATCTCCGCAAGCGTGCATCTGAGCAGCTGCGTACTGTTGTACGCTGTTGCATGCTTACGTTCCCCACCTTATTCAGTTGCATGCTTAGCACCCCCAGCATTACCGCCCCCTCGGGTATGGATTTGCTCTTCGACCACCCTCATCTAGGCTCTCCTGAAAATCCCGCCATCAGAACGCGGGTCAGCGAAAAAATATCGCGATGTCCCTTCACAGCATTTTTTCCTGGCGACCTCATGGTCTCCGTTCTGATCGTCGACGAGGTAGAGGGCGGCTGCGAGTCGTGGACAGGGCTTAAGATCAATCCGCATTCATAAGCATCGGAAGACCGATTCCCAAGCTCTTTACGTTGAGCCGTGGCGTAGATAGCTGTCAGATCTGACATCGCCAAGCCTAAAGGTGAATCTACATGCCTCGGCTGTTGGGTTATTTGGCAACTGGTGTCTTCGCGGATTCGCCCATCATAAACACACATTGCTTTCAGAGGAGTTGTAACCTCTGTTGATTTTGCAACTCATGCGGGCCATTCGAAAAGGTCAGGAAGTGTTAGTAGATTGAGTCCTCGCCTGTATGAGGGGCAGCGCATCATCGAATTATTAATGCTTGGCAAGCAAATCATTCAGATCCTCCTTGCCATAGACTTCCACGGGGCAAGTGGTATCTAAGGCTTCGATCATTGCCGTCTTATTTGACCTTGTCAGCGAATGTGACACCACGAGGATGTACCGCTCAGGTTGCAGTGCGGCGACCTTGGCTGCCTCAGAACTTCGTAAGTGAGCAACCAGCTGAGGAAGGGAGTCGTGTCCAGTGCTTGGCCTGAAGTATCCACTCTTTGCCATTCGGGCTGAAATGACGGCCATCTACGCCACCATCTCGACCGGGCTTGAACCGTTCAAAACGAACACCTTCTGCGGCACCGATCAGGTCGGTGCACAGTACCTTGAACTCTATGTCGTTGAGACATGAAAGATCGTAGTCGTTCACTCGGATACCAACTCCATATCTAAAGGGTACGATAGCGCTCAAGCGTACTCGGAGGGGATGGGGTACTGAGGCCAAGCGGTTAGCTACATATTGTGAAATGGCGACTCGACTGCTCGTTCAGGAGGAATACGCTGAACATGAACCCTCACACTCACGCGGGACAGTTAATGATCCCCGAATCTGCGTATTGCTACATAACGCGGGCTTTGTCTTCTGGTATCGGGTAAGGTGCTCCGAGCCGGCCTGCAAGGGACGCTAGAGCAAAGCTAAGCCCAAGGGGAATCAATGAATTTCGCCGTTTGTTCCACGATCTGACCAGCCTCTCTTAGAGTAGTCCTGTGCGTGCACAACCACGGGCCTTCTAAAGTCTAAGAGTCGTTGCCCGCGTTGCTTGAACCGATGACACGCGGCAGCGACCGGCAGGATGCTCTCCGTTCGATCGGGTTAGGCCTGTTCATCGTCAAGCAGATTGCCGAAGCCTATTGCGGCCAAATCACCGTAACCTCCCACCCTGTTTGTGGCACCAGTTTCGTAATTTTTTTGCCTGCAGGCCGGCATGGCATCTTTGACCATTCCTCGGCAGCACCAAAAGGGCATTTCTGAACGCATTCCCCTCCGGCGCATCACTGCTGCGAAGCCGTGGCCTTTGCTTGGTGCTCAAGATGCTCCTGCGTCCGTTTCACGATGACGTAGTCGATGAAGTCCGAGCCCAAATATCTTGCGAGCAATATCGCCAACCCTAGCAGCGAAAGTCCCAGCACCCACAGAAGAGGGACGCCGGTGAGTACGAGCTCGGTCAAATAGCCGACCCCCACCGCTAGCGTAAGAAAAGCGCTGGTAGCGCTGACATATGCACTCACTCCATCCAGGAGGGTGATTAACAAAATGGGGGCTTCATTCCCTGCCTGCAGTGCGAGAAATTTCGAGACGCTACGCAACTGCGCGCGGTTCCACTGACCGGCCTGATCGAGCTGGAGCAGGTATTCCATTTTCGCACGGCTTGTGCTCACGCCAGACGCGATTCGGAACATCTCAAGCTCGATGGCGCCATCAAGGTAACGGACGAGTTGGGGTGTGGCTGCATCTGACCGGATTTCTTTGAGCCGAGAGAGGCGTTTGCGAACAAAATGCTCGTCGTGCCAGTCCATCGCCTTGGTGAGGTGCGTCAGTATCTTAAGCAGGACTGCGATGGTCGCCGCGACGGCTACGGCAACGCTGTACCCGTTGGTGAGCAGGGCTTGTATCTTTGAGATGACGTCCATAGTGCGCCTTTTCGCAACCTTGTCCGAGCAGGTGTCCAAATGACCCGATCGGACAATAGCTGTGCTTGAGTTTGAGTTTTAGGCTGGAGAAGGGCGGTTTACCCTATCTCCAGAGCTATTTCAGCCGCTAGCAATAGGTGTTGAGTCTTATATGGTCGCCATCAGAAGTCACAGACGAAATTACTTTACGCTTCACCAGTGATGCCGCGAACTGCTTGTTGCGGGCTGTGGCGCTAAACTTGGGCCGCTTTCTTTTCTTGGCAAGATCGGAGTAGGGGGCGTCCAGCACTGAAAGTGCCTGGATAATTTCTGCGCTCGACAAGAGGTCAACAAAGTTATAGAGGATGTTAACGCGTTCAGTTGGGTTAGGATTAGTTGCCAGGCAGTGGGTCGCCAATCCAAGGTCGAAGGTTTTGTCTTCTAGTCGCTCTTCGCCCAGCAATTGCCCTACTCTGCGAGCGAGTGATGCGTTCGCATTCAGCTCGTCTAGAGTTATCCTAGAAATTAGAAGGTATTTGTTAACTGGCAATAAATTGGACGCTAGCAACAAAGATTTTATCTCAGGGTCTAGTGGGTATTGATCGACTGCAGCTCTGTAGGTATAAAATTTCTGCTCGATCAGCATTGTTCTCAGCTCGGGTGAACTTTGTGTAGCTACGAAAGACTGATCATTTAACGAAATTATGCCAGCCTTCGCTAAAATTAGTTTCCTATCGTCAGGTAAGCTTTCAGGGAAGGTCTTGTAGGTGTAGGAAATGCTTCTGCCAAGGGCTTGAAAAGCTTCGGTGGACAAGGCTGTGCTTGAGATTATGAGCCAGCTAAGCGTTTGAGTTCTCTCGCGAGTCTCATCAGAAAGGGGTATCTTATTTGCGCTAAGCGCTTGGTACGTGGAGGGACGATCCAAAAATTCGATAAGTTTATTTTCGTCTAACCCGTCCACGCCGGCGAGTGAGATTAGATTCGGCCAGGTCGTAGAGATTTTTTCATTGTAAACCATCTCTGTCCATAGATAGGTAGGCAGGTTCTCGAAACCTGAGAATACATGCTTCTGCTGAAGCGTATACTGCAATGCTAATACAGAATCCACTTTCGGATGATTTACCAGCTTTATAATCGCTTCAGGCGAATCTTCATTGTTCGTGCCTATCGCGCACGCGACATCACGAATGTAGGTGTTAATCTCCCGATCTACATATTTGCTCAGTGGCGTGTCAGTCTGCGTTAAAATTGCAGCGTAGTTAGCCTCTCTGGGGGCGAGCGGGAGATATGTCCCGTCCTCATCATGGGCTTGAGCATACTTGGTCTCAAGAAGCAAGATCACGTTGGTGATCGAAAGTGGATAGAGATCATTTCCGTAGATGTAATCAGCGGCTTGGGTTAAATAGGAAACAGAATCAAGCGCGCCGACTCTAACTTCAAGAGTTTGAGTGCTTGATACCCATGCTCGAATATGACATTTTCAGATAGTATTGCTGATGCGTTTGTTGAAATGTAATCACTCAGTGCGTTGTCTGTATTCATCGCCTCCGCCACATATGTCGGATCAACGTGTGCGAGAATTCGCGCAATGTGCTGAACCGCCAGAGGCGTTCCGATGGATGCTATTCCATAATCTGCCCAAAGTTCAGAAACAATCTGAGTCAATTGTTCAGAGTGTTTTCCCGCCAGCCAGTACGCCTCAAAAAACCGACTTACGTTCTGAAGATTTTTGGATAGGTGCTCAACGACTAATCGAATCCGCCTAGAGGTTCTGCTCTCCTTGTCGATCTGCTGATCTACGATATAAACGTTGAGTGTATTTCCGGAGCCGAAATCTTCTTCGCGTAGTTCCGACATTACCTCGGCAGGATTGTCGATGATCTGTAACGGCTCTGGAGTTTTAAAATCGCGGATATCCAAGATGAAGTCCCAATCATTCCGGGACATGCGGCCTTCGTGAAAAATGGAGATGTACAGATGATAGGTTTCATCAATATGACCACTTCTGATGAGATAATGTAAAAGTCTGCTGTCCAGTATCTTGTGGCGATCTGTTATTTCCTCAAGTCTGACCTCGGCTATTTTGAGTATTTGGTAAAGGGGTTGCTGCGCTAACGTGGACTTCTCTTCCTTTAATAAGTCGATTCTTGCGTCAAATTCGGTGCGTTTTCTAGACTTTTTGTTTAGGATGTTTTTTCTGCGTTGCCGAAAGTTTGCGCTAGGCGATATTTTTTCTTCGATCTCTTTGAACGAAAAAGATAAATAGGTACGTTGTTCGTGACTATAGTAATTACCTCTTTGTCTGGCCTGGATAGTCAGGTTTTTTTCGCTGAAAAGACTCTCAAAATTTTTCCAGTCTAGGATTTGTTTCACGTCGAGAACGGAGCTCCCGGCGTATATGCCAACCACGTCATATTCGGGATTGATGCTACAGATGTGGCCCCAGAAGCCTTTGATCATGTCGCTCACGTCATTGAAGCTTTCGTCGTCAGAGTCCGCAACAAGTTTGCGCAGTTCTTCGATCTCACTATCAACTCTTTCGGCAGATTGTGCTAACAGTTCGGCGCGTAGCTGGACTATTTCGTACAGAGCTCCTTTACCATGGTGCAGATTTTCAAAGTCCTGTGGGTACGTATTTTTATACACGATAGCAGCAAGGAGGCGGCTTGGATTAAGCTTTCCGGAGCCGACTTTTTTCTCATAGATCAAAAATTCGTTACTGATATTCTTGATTAATCGCATGTCATCCAGGTAGAGCGAAACTTCCCCAATAAATCGGTCGCTGATTGTGTTTTGGTATCCGGCGCTATGGATGCATCTTTTGAGCAGTTCTCGCGAGTTGGTGTTGTTGATAATGGGGATTATGGGGATGATGAAGTCGAAGAACTTTGCCCTGTCTTTGTTGAGAAATATATCGTCTTTGATGGCGTAGATGAACTTTAACGGTTGAGCTCGTTTAGGGTTGGTAAGAAAGAGGCTGTGGCGCGGCCTATCATTTATTATTTTGTTGATTTCTCGCAGTTTAATGAAGATCTCTGGATTTCCAAATCTGTCCAAGTCTTCGAAAACCACCAAGTCGTAGTTGTTGGCTTCAAAGAAGTAGATAATTTCATCTAGATACTTGTTGAGGATTGAGCTTTCTGGTACCCCGTCAAGTTCGACCTCGCCACTTTGAAGAGATAGTTTTTTGATCGACAGTGAGTGTGATGCCTGGATAGCTTTCGACACAACTCTGGCCAGATAAAGCAGCGCATAGGAGGCTGTAAAAATCCATTCCCACCCCAGTGTGCCGGTATCGAAGGCCTTTAGCAGATCGTCATGTTTGTGATAAAGCAAACCGATCGAGGTTATCCACCCTACGAACAGGATCGCGTTGATATCAAGCCATCGAGGTGCAGAAATTCTTTTGAATCTTGAGTACGGCAGGGTGCCAGACCCGGCTCCATACAGCATTTGTTGAAGAATGCTGCGCTCAACCTTGACGGTAATGTCTGCCTGATCATCACCCTGATTGTCACGTGCGTTCGGATCACTGAACGTGGCTAACGATACGTTGAGGAAGCGGTAGGAGGTATTTTTCTCGAACGTCTTGATAACGCTGGTTTTTCCTGAGCCGTATGGGCCAGTGATAGCAACGTTGCGAATTGCAGTAGTATTCATCGCAAATTCTAGGGCGTCCTGGTAGAGGCCGTCCTGGTCTGCGTCATCGACAGGCGCTAAGTCGAACAGATCGTTACGAAGCGGTTTGTCAGATTCACGGCGCCGTGAAAATTTTGAAATAAACGGAACGCGTTTGACTGCTTCCATCGCTGATTTGACTAGCTTCATTTCTTCCGTCCCTGACTATAATACGACGTTCTTCATAGCGCCGAATGATGGCCACGAGAACGATCTTTCAGGATGGCATTATGCCCGCTCTGGCGATTGCTTGGCAGCCGTATCGCCTTCAGGGCGAAGCGGAATTTTTCGATGCTTGGTCCGCTGGGTGATGGAATTGAGGCCGATATTTGATCCTCGATGTGACTGGGCCGTCCGCGTTGTTAATCACACCTATAGACCCAGGTGCCGCCCACTGTACGAATACCAGCGCTCCCATGCATTCCCTCAGAATTCAGCTTCACAACGAATTACACGCTCGGCCTTCCATCTACTTCGATGGCCCGGCCAGCGTTTACCACGTGGCGTTTCTGGTGGGAGGTGGAGAATGCAACTCGTTACTCGATCGCTTGGTTGGATCGGGCACTCAATCTCCCCACGGGTTCGTCGAGCGTGAAGGCGCCCGATTCAAGTGGGAGAGGCATGGAGAGTTCCTGACCATCACGTCCGTTGTTTCTATACCTGAGCCTGGCGAACCTTGGCCTTCATTTCCCCCGATCCTATCCGAGCTCATGGCCGCTTACGCGAGCCAGGTGATCAGCGCCACTCAGCTTGCTGTCACTATTGCCAGCGAAAATCATGATCTCTCTCTGTATGGATTCCAGGATCCAGCCGGCTCGCTTATCGGCGGCCAGGGTGCAGAGCTATGGAGTGATTTTGTCCTCAGCGATGACGGTGTCTGCCGGGTGCTGATGGTCAACCGGTCGCTCAATACCTACAGGCTCGGTCGAATGGTTCGGCGAGTGCTGGAGCAGGAAACCTACCGCATGATTGCGTTGCTTGGGTTACCGGATGCTCAGCGGCTGGCAGACCAACTGGAGCGATTCGAGAAAGTCCTATCCGACTTGACTGAGCGAACTGCCAAGCTCGATCGAGGGGAGACGCGCGGTCTGCTGGATGACATTGCGGCCCTCTCGACTGACACTTTCATTTTCACGGATTTTCGAACGCCTGGCCGACGGGCAGGGATGGCGAGGTTGATCAGGAGTACTCATGGCAAAAAAATCTGAGCAAGAAAAAACTGCCAGCTACGGTTTTGCCCTCGATGTCGACCAGCCACTTCAGCCTGCTACCGCTCTCGCACATGATCGGCTCGGGCGTGAGAGATTCGCAGAGATCGCCGCCTCCGCACTGCGAAGGGTATCGAGTCCAGCGGGTTTCGTCCTATCCATTGAGGGCCCTTGGGGGAGCGGAAAAAGTTCTACGCTCGCGATGATTTAGGCAGTGCTGGAGAAAGAGGGGCCCAGGGCCGCTCCCGTCATCGTTCACTTCAACCCCTGGCTGATCGGCGAGAAGGATGCGTTGCTCCGACAATTTCTCTCCAGCATTGCCAATGCTATCAAGCTGAGCGATCACAGCCGCGATGGTAAAAAAGTCGCCAAGGAATTGAAGGCATATGCAAAGGTCTTCGACTTTGTCAAATCCATACCAAACGCAGAGCCCTGGGCGTCATTGATTAAGTCGGTTGTTGAAGCTGCTGGCGACGCTACGGGATCAGTATCTGAGTACAAGACGCCGGACATTGAGGCTTATAGGCAGAGAGTCGAGGAGGCGTTAAGAAAATTTGACCGACCGGTGATTGTCTTCATCGATGACACAGATCGTCTGTTCCCTTCTGAAGTTTTCGAGATGATTCGAATCATCAAAGCAGTTGGGGGATTAGCAAATCTGGGCTATGTGGTGGCTTGGGACGCGGCGTACGTCAGCCGAGCGCTGCATAACCTGAACGTACCCCACGCGGCGTCATAACTGGACAAGATTGTTCAAGTGAGAATGCCGTTACCAAATCTGTCTCTGGCCGCGCGCTCACGGTTGTTTGAGAACGCTTTGGCAGCCTTGGATCCCAAAACGTCTGGCAGCTATTTCGAGGATCAACGCAAGCGTTTGGGATTCTTGTACCACTCAGGTATGCGCGAGTTACTTGATCAACCTCGGGATGTTGCCCGAGTCTTCAACGCTGTACGGCTAATGGAGCCACTCCTGCGCGGGGAGATCGTATTTGCCGACATCTTGGGGATGGCAGCCCTCTCCGTGAAAGCTCCAGCAGTGTTCGACCTGCTGAAGAAGCAACCTCGATTGTTCGTGGGGCGCCTGTCCGCCGACCCTTATGAGTTTGGGGACTCCAGCGAAATCATTAAAGCCGGGATGGATGATCGCAAGCGCGCTTACGACGCTAGTGCGGATGCCGCTGTGACTAAAGTTGTCCACTTTCTCTTTCCTGACGTGGCGGTGTCTGAGGATAGTCGCTCCCTCGGGGCAGGTACGTATGCGGAGGGTGCTGTGTCACACCCATCACGCTCGATCGTCGCACTGCAGCTCAGCGTCTCTGATGGGGATGTCAGTATCAAAGCGGCTCGACAGTACCTTCAGCACTCCGGACAACGGAGCGAGATTGTTTCCAAGCTCAGTCTCGACAACTGCTTTGAATTCATCGACATGCTAGGTGAGGTTGGGGCGTCACTCCCGTCCGGCGAGATCGATGATGTGGAAGCTACCTGTGTCTCGATAGCTCGACTGGTGGACACCCGCGTATTTTTGGCGCGCAATGAAGCCAAGCTGTTTTTCAACGCCGGAGTCGAAGATATCGCGTTGCAGAAAATCAAAATGCTGATGGACGCTCACGACGGTGAACGCTTTTCTTCAGTTATCCAACAAACGGTAACTGATCCAGAGACTCTTACCTGCGCTGCAGAAATTTTGAGGCGCAGCTACCTGGATACCCGCAACTGGCACAGCGGTGCGTTTGAGTTTCCCGCGGATCAGAAAGATAAGATCCTCAGGGCTTTCGCGAGCAATGTGACTGAGTCAACAAGGCGGGAAGACCTGCTCGATAAGGGCCGTCCAGGCTTCATCTTGTGGACGTTGTCTCGGTTGGTACCTCAGGCATGCCCTAAGGTCTTTAGTCTGTTGAAAGTGCGAGAGCCGAAGTTTGATCGGTTTGCGCTGGCGTTCTTTAGCAGCAGCTGGGACTCAACCAATGGGCGAGCATATGGTATTCCAAAAGAGGAGTCGCTCATCGCTGCGTATTGTCCGTTGGCCGACATCAAGGCTCATGCACGCAAGCGGCTTCGAGATGAGGAGCTGAAATACCCAGGGCGGGCGGCATGGCGATCTGTAGTAGAAGGCAAAGTTCTCTATGGAGTGGATGGCACCGAAATGATCAGATGATCTCTGGATGCGTTCACTTCAGTCATCCCCCTTTCGCCGAGTTATCGGCGGCAGGGAGCACACTTCAAACCTGTGTCGATGTTTTTAGGATTGCTCGGGATCAGGCAACACGATCTCCCATTTGGAACAGTGCCGCTTCAATCTCGCGCAAGGATTTAAATCCCGAACACTCGCCGGCCAAGGATTGAGCGTGTTGCAGGAGCCAATTTGCGCGAATATTCCACTGGTAGTGCTTGTAAGGTTTTGTAGCCGATGTACTGAACAACGTTGGATCAGGGTTGCGCTGGCCGGTCGCTTTGCCCTTGCCTGGGAGGCATAAAAACCGAAGATTTTCAGGCAGCTCGTTCCGTGGTCTGCGCTCGGACAATGTCCACCATCTCAACGCTAACCAGGCCAGCGATGCAGCAACGCGGCTGTCGTAGATGATAAAGTTGTCCAGCAGCAGTGAGTATACCTTCGTCATTCCTGCGTTGAAGCGCAAAGACGGCACTTGGCTGAAGTCCTCTCCATTTGCGTGATCATTCACAACTTCCTGAAGGATTGCGAACAGAGAGCCGTGATTGTCGGCAAGCCAAGGCTTGTTTCCTCCGTGCCTGGTGCGCGTGTACACCCCACCCCAATGCAATGTTGCAGCGACAGCCCCTGCGAGCTTTTGGGTGTGGGCTGTGTCATTCCAAAACGAGTCGCGCAGCGCTTGTTGGATCACGTCGAGAACATTCTGATTCTCCTGAAGGTTGCTCCAAGCGAGCAAAGTCGGAACGCTTGGATACAGGTACGGGAACTCTTCATCCCCATCCCCATCCCCATCCCCATTCTCTATCCCGGCGGTTCTCTTTGAGGGCCAGGCATAGACATTCAAAGCGTCGCGCAGTGTTGCATACGCTTGATCGTGTCCATGCGTGGAAAAATTAATCGATTCGCCACGCAGACGCTGTGATAGCCAAATACAAAATTTGGCTACATCACCTTGGAGGTAGTCATCTTTCTTCATGGTAATCGCTATTTTGGGGCTGATTCCGCATCGGCTATCCTAATTGGATCAGTGTGTTTGTACGTTGGGTTGGTCGGGTATGGGTGTGAGCAGACCAGGGAGGCGAGTCACCGCCGAGTTTTTTGTGACAATGCATACGTTCGACTTTTCGGGCCAGTCAGCCAGCTTCGTCGAAGTTAAGGGGGCCGGACAGAGCAGTAAGATATCGGCTAATGCGAATAATGGAAATGCCTGGATCACAGGGTGCTCTCTCACCTTGTCAACTGATCCCCAAATTTTGGTATCAAAATCTTCAACGCCGAAACTCTCCTGAAGCATGAATGCTGAGGAAGTTGTCTCGCGAATGCCCATGATAGATGCCGCCGAATAGACGATTGTCGACGTAGCTCCCGGAGCTATGGCGATAATGACTAACCCGACGGCTATCGATGTACCTAATCCTCGCAAAGCGCGAGTTAACGAATTGTGCTTGGTTGCAAAGAAAACGATAGCGGGTGCCAAGTTTAGTATGACAGCAATTGTGGAGACGATCATGAGTTGGTTTACGGCTTGCGGCGTGTCTACACCGACATAGGTCTTCAATAAAAGAGTGACAATATAGATCGCCGAAAATATTGTCATGTTCAACAAGCAGATAAATCCTAACAGATGACCGTAGCTTCCACGCTTGCTTTTGGCTTTTTCAGGGTGCGTAAAGAGGGCGACGAATTCGAGAGCCAGTTTGAATTCTTTTTTCTTGATAGTGACTATGGTAATTCCTGTTGCCACAACGGAAATGAGCAGGGCAATGATACCCTTGTTCCAGCCTGGATCATGAAATATGCAGCCAATGAAGATTGCAGCGCCCGCTATAATAGGAAACACCGATAACTTGGCTATCTGGGGCTGCAGGTTTGGTGTGCTGCTGAACATGGACAGTGCCAGCGCATAGAAAAAACTCGTGATTAGTAATACTGCAATGTAGGCAAGCGACAAAAATACGATAATCACAATCCAGGGTAGGATGGAAGACTTTGCCTCAAGAGCCATCGGAAGAAGATCAATTCGGCCTATCGCCCGTGTAAAGGCCATGAGTGTTCCCAGACCTAATAGTGCACTCAGCAGGCCAGCGAGAAAAGTTAGCAGCGTCCAGTGCTCTGTTAGCTGCTTTAATCGTTTGTTGATTTCGTCTTTAAGACTCGTCGTCGACTCGGCTGTTGAATTGGTCGTTGAATCTTGCAGGGGTACCGATTTATCTTCAGGCATAAGCGTCCATGTCGAGAAAGAGTGGTTATAGTGCTGGTTAAATGTCAGCAAATTTAGTAGAAGTTAGATTAATTGAGCTGCGCTGTACTGGCAGTTGGACTACAATTTGTTTCGAATCTGTGCGTCCAAGGATTTTTGGGATTGATGATAAGTACGAGGCTCGTACCTGAAACGATGTTAAGAGTGTCTCTTCAGTTCCATGTGTATTAGGCCATGGTGATGCTCCCCGGCAGGTTTGTCGCGAAAATATGGTTGGATCTCCGGTACCTGACCGTCCCCAGTATCGAGCACAGTCCGAAGGAATTTAGTCTCGGAAAAACCAACCGCCTGCTGCGTGACGGGATCATCTCCAAGCTGTGTTGCACGTGCACAGAGAATGTCACAGACACCCACCCGGTCTCGATCACGCTTCAATCGACACATCAATGTTCGATGGAGATGCGGCATGACGGTCTCACTGGATGTCCTGGTTGGATGACGCCGACCGGCCAAACAGCGCACTGATTTTACATACAGTGATGGCTTTTTGCTTGGAAAAATTGACGACTTGGGGGGCTGTGGAAAGGAGATGGTGAGGCTGAGAGCGGCTTAGCTGAGTGGGTTGATCCATCGTTCGGAATTGGAGGCGCTCTCAAGCATGCGAGCGGTTGCATGCTATGGATTGAATTCGGGGTTTGCATAAATGCCCACGTTTGCTGCGCTTTGGCGATCTTAGAGCTCGGGGATACAGACCTCGTGCTGGGGATAAAGAGGGGTAACCTTAGATAAGGGTTCGAATCTCTGCGCCTCCGCCATATTCTGTACCGTCAAAGCCCCGTTTTTCGGGGCTTTGACGTTTCCGGGTATCGGGTTTTCACGTCCCCCGGATCCTGCTCCTTGATCAATGTCGCAGCCCCGCGAATACCCCCTCGACTGACGCAGCGCCCTGAACACTTCATCAAGCCTGCCCGGACCGGGGCGCGATTGCACAGGAAGGTCCTGCGCAATCGTCCTCGGTTTTTTACTCGCCGATCATGCATCGGGGCTCAGCGTCGGGCAGTGGCGCCCACTTCGTCGCCGGGTGCGCGGGGCGGGGCATAGACAGGAGTGGCAAGCCCTTCGAAACGCGCTTTGAGCTGCAACGCCAGGTACAGCGAATAATGCCGTGACTGATGCAGGTTGCCGCCGTGGAACCACAGGTTCGGCTGCCGCGTCGGCTTCCACATGTTGCGCAGTTCGCCCTCGTACGGACCAGGATCTTTCGTGGTGCCCGAGCCCAGACCCCAGCAGGGCCCGACGTTATCGGCGACTTCCTGGGAAATCAGCTTCGCTGCCCAGCCATTCATCGATCCGTAGCCGGTGGCGTAGACGATCAGGTCTGCGGGCAGGCGACTGCCGTCGTTGAGCACCACCGTGTCCGCTTCGATGCGCTCGACACCCAGGCCCGGCGCGCTTTTCAGTTTGATGGTGCCATCGGCAATCAGCGCCGAGGCGCCCACGTCGATGTAATAACCGGAGCCGCGCCGCACGTACTTCATGAACAGGCCCGACTCGTCGTCGCCGAAATCGAGCATGAAACCTGCCTGGCTCAAACCCTCGTAGAAGTCTCTGTCACGCGCCTTGATGACGTCGAACACCGGACGATGGAAAGCGGGCATGACTTTGTAGGGAATGGAGGCGAAGAGCATGTCGGCCTTGTCGGTGGTCAAGCCGCTTTCCACGGCGTCCTCCGAGTACAGGTCGCCAAACACAAGGTCCATCAGGCTGTCCGAGCGCACGATGTGCGTGCTGGAGCGCTGCACCATCGTGACGTCGGCGCCGTTCTCGACCAGGTCGGCGCAGATGTCGTGGGCCGAGTTGTTCGCGCCGATCACCACCGCGCGCTTGCCGCGCCAGGCATCGCCGCCCGGATGCCGGCTGGAATGATGCTGCTGACCCTGGAAGTGTTCGGCGCCGGGGTAGGCCGGTACGTTCGGCACGCCGGACATACCGGTGGCCAGAATCAGCTGGGTCGGCGTCAGCGTCAGCGGCTCGCCGTCACGCTGCACCTGAACGGTCCAGGTGCCCGCTTGCTCGTCGAAGCGCGCATTTACGCATTCGGTGCGCGGCCAATAGTTGAGCTCCATGACCTTGGCATACATCTCCAGCCACTCGCCGATCTGGTCCTTTGGGGTGAACACTGGCCAGTGATCGGGGAAGGGCAGGTACGGCATGTGGTCGTACCAGACCGGGTCATGCAGGCACAGCGATTTGTAGCGTCCGCGCCATTGATCACCGGGGCGCTCGGCTTTGTCGACAATCAGAGTCGGCACGCCCATGCGTTTGAGCCGCGCCGCCAGGCCCAGGCCGCCCTGACCTCCGCCAACGATCAGGCAGTACGGCTGAACGGTGCGGCCCAGCGACGCTTCTTCATCGCGGCGACGCTCCAGCCAGTTGCGCCCGTCGGCGTGGCCGTGGCCGTGACTGGCGCCCATCGGTCGCCGGCGGCCGGTGGGCTCTTCGAACCCCTTGAGCTCGCGCAGGGTCGTCAACAGGGTCCAGCACAGGCCGTCCTTGAGACGCACGTAGCCTTTGCCGCGACCGGCGTCTGTCTCAAGGCTAATCCAGCCTTCAAGCACACCGTCGTTCAGCGTCGCTTCTCCGTCCAGCTGCCACTGCTCGGGACGGGTCAGGTCCAGGCGCGCTTCGAGCATGTCCCGGATCGCGGGCTGGCCTTCCAGGGTCACCAGGTTCCAGCTGAACAGCAGCAGGTCGCGCCAGTAGCATTCGTCGGCAAAGAGTTCCAGGGCGCCGTCCAGGTCCCGTTGGGCGAGCCGCTGACCCAGATTGTCGACCCAGGCGGCCAGTTCGGTGGTCGGCGTTTGAAGAGGTGTGTCTACCGCAATGTTCATGGGGGCTTCTCCCGATCTTGTTGTTTTTGTACCGGACTGCATCAGAGCAAGCGTCGGGCCACCTCGGCCAAACCTGCGTGGCAGAGCGGTTTTCGGAGGATTGGCCAGTGTTTTGAGATCGGCGGAGTGTCACGCTGGCGATATGACTCGGTGACACAGTGTCACGCGGCGCGCGGGCGGCCGGCGGCGGTCTCTTGGTCTAAGCTGCGGACTGAGCCGTCGCTTCCCGTCACGGAGAACAACAATAATGACGCCCACCCTGATCAACGTCCACGCGCAGCAGGTGCTGCAAGCGGTGCAGGGCACTCACGCCAGTGCTGGCCCAGGCCCCGACCTTGCCATCACCCGATCGTGGCGCCGCTGTCTGGATCAACATCGACTCGATCCCGCCAGCCGCCGCGCGCCCGATGTCCTCGAGCAGCCGCGCCTGCAGGATCACCGCGCGCCGCTGGAACACATGATCGCCGCCGCGCGCTGGCAGATGAACAGCTTGCACCAACAGGTCGGGCGTGATGGTCATGTGGTGTTGCTGACCGACGCTCGCGGGGTTGCGATCGACAGCGTATTCAATGAGGCCGAGCGTTCGGAGTTCCAGCGCTCCGGGCTGTGGCTGGGGTCGGTGTGGAGCGAAGAAAACGAGGGCACCAATGGCGTCGGCACCTGCCTGGTGGAGCGCCGCCACGTGACGATTCGGCGTGATGAGCATTTTCGCGGAAAACACGTCGGGCTCACCTGTTCGGCCAGCCCGGTATTCGATTCCAGCGGCGAATTGCTGGCGGTGCTCAATCTTTCCTCGGTGCGCAAAGAGCAGAGCCTTGCACAGCATTTTCAGGCCATGGCGCTGACCCAGCTGTCCGCCAGACTGATCGAAAGCTGCTTTTTCCTGGGCAATGAGCCGCACCGTTATCTGTTGCGCTTTCACCCGGAAGCCGGGTTTGTGGGGCTGCTGGGAGAAGGCCTGCTCGGTTTTGACGATGACGCCCGCGTCTGCTCGGTCAATCAGGCCGCGCTGGATCTGTGGGACATGACCCGGGCGCAACTGGTGGGCCAGCCGCTTGCAGCGTTAGTGCAGACGCCCATCGAACACTTGCTGAGTCAGGCCAGCGTCCAGCCCGGCGTGTGCTGGCCACTGCGCTTGCTCGACGGTCGGCTGTTTTACGCTCAGCTTCGCGCACCGCTGCGTACGTCACCACGGACGACGCCCTCGCAACCCCGCATCAAGGATGCGCGCGTGTGCCTGGAAGATCCGCGCCTGCAACGCGGCTTCGACCGCGCGCTACGGGTAATGGAGCGGGATGTGCCGGTGTTTCTGCAAGGCGAAACCGGCACGGGCAAAGAAGCCTTTGCCGCGGCACTGCACCGAGCCAGCAGCAGGGCAGGCCAACCTTTTGTCGCGATCAACTGCGCGGCCATTCCCGAGTCGCTGATCGAGAGCGAGCTGTTTGGTTACCGTGGCGGCAGCTTCACCGGCGCGCGCAAGGACGGCATGGTCGGCAAGCTGGAGCAGGCCCATGGCGGAATCCTTTTTCTCGATGAAATTGCCGACATGCCGTTGGCACTGCAAACGCGTCTGTTGCGGGTGCTGGAGGAACGTCAGGTCGTGCCGCTGGGCGGTGCGTCGGCGCGTCCTCTGGATGTTCGCCTGATCAGTGCAAGCCATCAGGACTTGCAGGCCTGCGTGGCCGACGGCCGTTTTCGCGAAGACCTGTTCTATCGCGTAGGCGGCTTTGCCGTTCAGCTGCCGCCGCTGCGCGAGCGCTCCGACCGAGACGCGCTGCTCGATCTGCTGCTGCGCAATGAGGCCAAGGGCTTGCGGATTCAGCTGGAGCCGGGCGTCAGGGAACGTTTGCTGGCGCACCCCTGGCCGGGCAACGTCCGACAACTGCGCACCTGCCTGCGCACATTGATCGCGCTGGCCCGGGAAGGGCGCGTGACGCTCGACGATGTGGCCGAGCTGTTGCCGGACGCCTCGGCGGTGGCGCAAAACCCTTTGCATCAGTCCGAGCGTCAGACGCTGGTCAGCCTGATCGAAGCCGAGCACTGGCATGTCGCTCGGGTCGCCGCGCGGCTGGGCATCAGTCGCAATACGCTGTATCGCAAGCTGCGGCATCACGGCATCGTTCGTCCCAGCCGGGGCGACCCGCTGCCTTCGTGACCTGCCCGTGGGCAGAAGGCGGCGACGCTGCCAGCGCGCTTTCCAGAGTCTCGCCCGTGTTGGTCTGAACTTTGCTACTTCCCCTGTACAGGACGCCTCGCCAACCGAAAATTGACGCAAGCTCGCCTGCACCTTCTCGCAGACACGAATCGGCACGCTCCCAGATGAGCTGCCTTGGAGCCAGCCTTGAGCACCCTCTCGGAAATTGCAGCAAACCTTTTGAAGCGTGAACACATGACCGAGGCGCCTGGTGCGCAAGGCGCCGCGCCGGCGGGGATGGGCTGGGAGCAGTTGATGGCGCTCTCCCAGGAGAAGGACGTGCTCAAGTGGCAGGCGCAGCTCAGCGACCTGATCAACCGGACACAAGGTCAGCGTCGGGTGACGGTCATGCGCGTGATTCAGGGCGGGCTGTCGTAAAACCTGGATGATTCGCCCGGGTAGCAGACGCAGCGCGGCTTGAAGCAACACCGCGCTGTGGCTCGCTCAGGCCGCTGCATCGAATTTCGTCCCTCGCTTGAAGTATGTCCGTTACGCGGCATTGGTCGACATATTGGCGTTAGCCTGCACGTTCAGGGCGCGTTAAAGTCGCCACCATGTTCCTGCACATCCGGATGAAAGAGATGACGCGCCCTCGGTTCTTACCTGACAACTTCACCCTGACGCTGGTCGCCGTGGTGATCATCGCAAGCTTTTTGCCCGCCAGTGGGCAGGTCGCCGTCGGCTTTGGCTGGTTGACCAACATCGCCATTGCCCTGCTATTTTTCCTTCATGGGGCAAAACTCTCGCGTGAGTCGATCATCGCCGGTGCGGGCCACTGGCGCCTGCATTTGCTGGTGTTCGGTCTGACCTTCGTGCTGTTCCCGCTGCTGGGCCTGGCGCTCAAGCCGGTGCTGTCACCGCTGATCGGCAACGATCTTTACATGGGCATCCTTTACCTTTGCGCACTGCCGGCCACGGTGCAGTCGGCAATTGCCTTTACGTCGCTGGCGCGCGGCAATATTCCGGCGGCGATCTGCAGCGCGGCGGCGTCGAGTCTGTTCGGGATATTCCTGACGCCGCTGTTGGTGACGCTCCTGCTGAATGTCCACGGCGAAGGCGGCTCGACGCTCGATGCGATCATCAAGATCAGCGTGCAGCTGCTGCTGCCGTTCATTGTCGGCCAGATCGCCCGTCGCTGGATCGGTGCCTGGGTAGGGCGCAATAAAAGCTGGCTGAAGTTCGTCGATCAGGGCTCGATTCTGCTGGTGGTCTATGGCGCATTCAGCGAGGCGGTCAACGAAGGCATCTGGCACAAGATTCCGCTCTGGCAACTGGGCGGTCTGGTGGTCGTCTGCTGTGTGGTGCTGGCGCTGGTGCTGACGGCCTCGACCCTGCTGTCCAAGGCCTTCGGCTTCAATCAGGAAGACCGCATCACGATTCTGTTCTGTGGCTCGAAGAAAAGCCTGGCGACCGGCGTCCCGATGGCGCAAGTGCTGTTCGCCGGCAGCACCATCGGTGTGTTGATCCTGCCGCTGATGCTGTTTCATCAGATTCAGTTGATGGTTTGCGCGGTGCTCGCCCAGCGTTACGCCAAGCGCACTGAACCGGTTGCGGAACTGATGGCGCAGGTCGATCCGTAATCGTCTTGGTGTCACGCCGCTGATATGAAAAAGCCCCGATGATTCGGGGCTTTTTGTGTCTGCAAGCGTTGATTGCGATCAGGCTTCGGCCAGTTGTTCCTCGTATTCCTTGACGTACTCGCCCGCCAGTTTCTCTTTCTGCTTGTCGTCGAGCAGTTTTCCGGCCATCTGGAAGAACTTCTGCTCCTCTTCCTTCAAGTGATGGTGGACCTTCTCCGAGAGCTTCTTGGCGGTCGCCAGCCAGGCCGGGCTGGACATCTCGGTCTCATCCAGTTCTTCCATCATCTCGTCCATCTCATGGTGCTCGGAAATGGCATGGCGGCTCAGATCGACGCCATTGTCGAACTGCATCAGCGGGATATAGAAGAAGCGCTCTTCGGCGGTTTCATGAGCCTGGAGTTCGGCCTTGAGCTGCTTGTACGCCTCAACGCGTTCCTTGCTGTCGCCGTGGGTCTGGATCAGTGCATCGGCGTAACCGCGCTGCCGGTCATGGCTTTCTCTCAGGGCTTCGAAAATGTTCACGGTGTGGTTCCTTGGTCAACGGCAGGTGTGCCTATTGCTAGACCGTCGGCGATGATCGGACGTTCCCTGAGGGCAGGGGCATAAGCTTAGACCCATACGTTTCTTTCATATTCATGGACTATTTTTATAATAAAAAAGAATTTCAACCCGAACGCTCATGCATTTCCATGCTGAGCGTGCGCTTCAGTCGCCTTCAACCCAAGGATCGCCATGTCCCTTCGCACGCTCATCGTCGCCGCCACTCTGCTGCTGGCGACGGTCACTGCCCACGCCGAGCAGGTCATCAATATCGGCTATCAGCGGTCTTCCACGCTGTGGATTCTGCTCAAGAACGACGGTCAGCTCGAGCAGCGCCTCAAACCGCTGGGCTTCACGGTCAACTGGCATGAGTTCAGCAGTGGCCTGTTGAGCGCCATGAATGCCGGCAGCGTCGATCTGCACGCCGACGTGGCGGATGCCTTTGCCCTGTTTACACAGGCCGCCAACACGCCGCTGACCTATTACGCCCGTGAAAACCCGTCGCCGACTGCGCAGGCGATCATCGTCCAGGACAACTCGCCGATCCACAGCCTGGCCGATCTGAAGGGCAAGCGCGTCGCAGTGTCCAAGGGCTCGGGCAGCAACTTTCTGTTGATCTCGGCGCTGAAAAAAGCCGGGCTGACCCTCGCTGATATCCAGCCCGTCTACCTGGAAGCGCCGGACGGCGTGGCGGCGTTCTCCAGCGGCAATGTCGACGCGTGGGCGATCTGGGACCCGTTCCTGGCGACGCAACAGCGAGAGCACCATGTGCGTGTATTGGCCGATGGCAGTGATGGCGTTGCCAACTACAACCGTTTCTATGTCGCCAATACAAGCTTCGCCAAGGCCCACCCGGACGTGCTGCAAGTGGTGTTCGATACCCTTCATGACGCCGGGCAGTGGGTCAAAGGCCATCCGCAGGAAGCGGCGAAAAACCTGGCGCCGCTGTGGGGCAACCTGCCGACGGCAACCGTCGAGCTGGCCAACAGCCGTCGCAGCTACGACATCGTGCCGGTCAAGATCGACCAACTGGCCGAGCAGCAGCGCATCGCCGATTACTACTTCGAAGCCAGGCTGATTCCCAAGCCACTGAAAATTTCCGACATCGCCGTCTGGGTGCCCAAGGCCAACTAAGCAGGAGACTGTCCATGAGTCGTCAAATTCACCTGTCTGCCTTTCTGCTGACGGGCCCGGTCATCCACAGTCACGCGGCCTGGCGCCACCCTGAAACGATCGGCAATTATCTGGACCCTGAGTATTACGCGCGTACGGCGCGGGTGGTGGAAGAAGGGTTGTTCGATTTTCTGTTTTTCGCCGATCGTCTGGCCGTCGGTGACCAGATGGGCGGCTCCCGCGATGTGGCGTTGCGTTACGGCGCCCAGGATGCGACGCGTCTGGATCCGCTGCCGATTCTGTCCTATCTGGTGGGGCAGACCAGCAAGCTGGGGCTGGGCGCCACGCGTTCGACCACTTACTACGAGCCCGCGCACATCGCCCGAGAATTCGCCACGCTGGATCATCTGTCCAAAGGCCGGGCGGCGTGGAACATCGTCACATCCATGAACGACAGCGAAGGGCGGCTGTTCGGCAAGGACAAGCACCTTGAGCACGATCTGCGGTATGACCGCGCCGATGAGTTCGTCGAAGTGGCGCTCAAGCTATGGCGCAGTTGGGCGCCGGATGCCTTGAAGCTGGATCGCGAAAGCGGTGTGCTGGCCGACCCTTCGAAGATTACCTCTGTGCAGCATCAGGGCGAGTGGTTCAAGGTCGAAGGGCCGCTGAACATACCGCGCACACCGCAGGGCCGTCCGGTGCTGATCCAGGCCGGTTCATCAGGGCGAGGGCGGCGGTTCGGTGCGCGCTGGGCCGAGGCGATCTTCACCATTCACCCTCACCTGAAAGCGATGCAGGCGTTTCGCGAAGACGTGCGTGGGCAGGTCGTGCAGCAAGGGCGCAGCGCCGACAGTTGCAAGGTGTTGACCGCCGTGATGCCGTTCATTGGTGGCAGCGAGGCCGAAGCGCGGGCCAAGCGCGACCGGCACAACGCGCTGGCGCGTCCGGAGTTAGGGCTGGTGACGCTGGCCTCGCAATTGAACGTGGACCTGTCGCCGTTTCCGCTGTCGGCTACGCTGGCCGAAATTGCCCGTGATCCGTCGATCCATCCGGCTGCCGCGGAGAAGCTGCTGATGCAGGGCGCGCAGACCACGCTGGAGGAGCTGGGGCGGATCTTCGCCAGCAGCGTTCGGGTCCCGCAACTGGTGGGAACAGGCGCGCAGATCGCCGATCAATTGGCGGAATTGTTCACCCAGGGTGGCTGTGATGGCTTCGTGATTTCTCCGGCGTATCTGCCCGGCTCGTTCAGCGAGTTCGTCGAAAGCGTGATCCCGCACTTGCAGCGCAAAGGCTTGTTTCGCACGGCTTACGAAGGCTCGACATTGCGCGAGCATCTGGGGCTTGCCGCGCTGGAGGATTGAGGCCGCGAACGCTGACCTTGTCTGAATCGACGCCTGTGAGAGGGCGTTTGCTCGCGAAGAAGCCGGTCCGGCCGACGCTGCTTCAGTGGCTGACCTTGAATCATCGCGAGCCCGCCCGCTCCCACAGTGAGTGGCATTCGTCCCGGCTTCAGGGGGTGTCCGGACAATCTGCATCCTGTACAGCCTTCTGACAGCCTCCCTTGCTCAATTACGTGCTGACATCCGGAGCATGCTGCGTATGATGGGCCCGACGTTTTTTTGCAAAGGGCCCATGTCGATGATGAAGTTTTTCGCCGCGCTGCTGTGCGTATTCACGGGTTTTGCCCATGCCGAACCCGCTCTGCTGGGCGACCTTGCCTTGCCCTATCTGGCCGCTGCCCCGGCGGACACCCGGAACAAACCCCTGATCATCTTCCTGCACGGCTACGGCAGCGACGAGCGCGATCTGTTCGGCATCAAAGACGAGTTGCCCCAGGATTACACCTACCTGTCAGTGCGCGCGCCGCTGGAGGTCGACGGTGGCGGTTACAAGTGGTTCAGCCAGGACACCGATCAGGCCGAGTACGAAGGCGTTACCCGAGACGTTGACCAAAGCACCGATCAGCTCAGGACGTTCATTCAGCAAGCCACGGAAAAATACGCCACCCAGCCCGACAAGGTGGTGCTGATCGGCTTCAGCCAGGGCGCGATGATGAGCTACCAGATCGGCCTGCAATACCCGGAACTCGTCCACGCCATTGCGCCACTGAGCGGCAAGATCCTGGCCGACCTGAATGCCCGCCTGAAACCTGACGATCGCCTCAAACCGTTGAAAGTCTTCATCGGCCACGGCACGGCCGACACCCGCGTGGCATACACGGGCGCGACCGATGCGCAGACCGTTCTGGAAAACCTGCTGATCACTCCGCAGTTTCACGCGTATGCCGGAGCTGGGCATACGATCACGGGAACCGAGGTGACCGATCTGAAGCGCTGGGTCGAGACCGTGCTGAAGCCTTGATCCCGCGAACGAGTTCGCTCCCGCACGGCGAACGGCTCCTCCGGTCACAGTCCCTGACTGCCGCGAATCAGTTCGTACGCCCTGCGGGCCAGTGGGTTGACGGTGTTGGGCCGTATCCACAGGTGATAGGTGACATCCGGCAATCGCGGCAGTCCGTCGGCTTCACCGAGTACGCGCATGTCCGGGCCGAGCATTTCCATGCTGCGCGCCGTCACGCCCAGCCCTGCGCGGGTGGCGGCTTTGATGCCGATCAGGTTTGACGCCAGGTAGGCCTGGCGCCAGGCGATATTGGCGCTTTCCAGCGCCTGCAGCGCGTAGCGACGGTAGATGCTCGGTTCGTCCACCAGAATCAATGGAATCGGCTCGCCCGGTACGTGGATGTATTGCGCCGAGCAGATCCACCAGACCGGCGAGGTGCGCAGGGCGAACCCTTCGAGCGCCGGATCCTCGCGGGTCGAGATCACCATGTCGACCTTGCCGCGGTGCAGGTCCTCCATCAGAAACGGGCTGCGGCCCACGTCGATTTCCAGGCGCAGCCTGGGCGCCGACCGGGCGATGTGGCTGAGGATGGGCGGCAGGATGGTATCGGCGATGTCATGGGGCGAGCCGATGCGCAGCACGCCGCTGAGGCTGCTTTCGCGCAGGGAATTGAGCGCATCGTCGTTGAGCGACAGCATCTGCCGGGCGTGGCGCAGCAGCTGTCGCCCGGGCTCGGTGAGCTGCTTCTGACGACCCTGTTTCTGAAACAGACTGACACCGATCTGCTGTTCGAGGCGCTGCATGTGCTGTGTCACCGATGATTGCGTGCGCGACAGCTGCGCGCCGGCGCCGGCGAAACTGTGATGATCGACAACGGCGACGAAGGTGCGCAGCAGTTCGAGATCGAGTGTCGAGGACATGTTTTCTATCCTGTAACGTCAGTATGTGTAGGCACGAGGCTTGTGCCGCCGATCTGCCGGTTATCGGCAACGAATCGGTCGACAGCGCAGCCTGGCGTGCTGCGCGCTGTGTCGACAACGGATGGCGGGACAAGCCACGCGCGGCGAATTACATCAGCTGCACAGGCCAATACATTACGGATTTTTATGAATGCGAAACACTTTTTCTTTCAGGATGTTCACGACGCCCAATAAATTCGGACTTATTCCGCTTTGCGCTAAGCCGTGAAACCAGAAAGTTATAACCATATTTGATATTTGCATTTCCGTTGCTGTCGATTGCTCCCCTAGGATGCGTCCATTACAAGGCGCCGACCCACGAGTCTCAGGCGCCGAGCCGATGATCTTTCGAGGGGAAATCCATGCCGTACACGCGCTCGCCCATTACCCGTCTGTTGCCCTTGTTCGCGGGCGCTCTTGTTGCGCTGGGCGCCAGCTTCGCCGCGCAGGCCGACGCCACGCTGGACAAGATCGAGCAGCGTCATCGTGTGGTGGTCGGCGTGCTGTTGTCCGGTGGGCCGTTCGGCTCCATCGATCCGCTTACCCAGCAACCCAAAGGCCTGAATGTCGATCTGGCGCAGAACATCGCCAGTCAGTTGGGCGCTGAGGCTGAACTGGTGCCGGTGCTTCCGGCCAACCGGGTGCAGTTCCTCCAGCAGGGCAAGGTCGATCTGTTGATCGCCAACATGGAGTGGACCGCCGAGCGCGGCCAGCAACTGGGCTTCGTGCCGACGCCGTTCTATCGCGTCGGCGGCACCGCGGCGGTGCTCAAAGACAGCAAGATCACCCGCTGGGAAGACCTCAAAGGCCAGCCCGTCTGCACCTCGCAAGGCAGCAGTTACGTCAAGCCGCTGACCGAGTTCGGGGCGCAGCTGAAAGCGTTCAAGAGCTCCTCGGAATCGCTGCTCGCCCTGCGCGGCAACAACTGCGTCGCAGCCGTACATGACGCCACGCTGATCAACCCACTGATCGCCGACAGTCCGGAATGGCAGAACTATCGCGCGATCAGCCCCGAGCTCAACCCTGCGCCTTCGGTGATCTGGACACGCCCCGGCGAGACCGACACCCAAGCCAGGCTCGACTCCATCGTCAAGGAACTGCATCGCAGCGGCTGGCTGATCGAGGCCGAAAAGCGCCATCACATCACGCCTGCGTCGCCTGCGCTGGTCGAGCTGCATGACAAGTTTCAGGCCGCCGGCGCCTGAGGCGTTGTATTCATTCGGGCTTCCACCACAAGGCAATCGTTCATGAGCAGTTTTTCCTTTGGCAAGACGCTGTCCACTTGCGGCCTGGCGCTGAGTCTGGCGCTGAGCGCGGCGTCCGCACACGCCGACGCAACGCTGGACAAGATCCAGCAGCGGCACAAGATCAGCATCGGTGTGATCCTCAGCGGTCCGCCGTTCGGCACCATCGATCCCAAGACCGGCGAGCACCTGGGCTACAACGTCGAGTTGGCCAAGGGCATCGCGCAAAAGCTGGGCGTGGAGGTCGAGACCGTGTCGGTCCTGGCACCCAATCGCGTGCAGTTTCTGCAGCAGGGCAAGGTCGACATCCTGATCGCCAACATGCAGTACACCGATGAGCGGGCCGAGATCCTCGACTACGTGCCCACGCCATATGAAGAAGTGGGTGGCGCGGCGCTGATCCGCAAAGGCGCAGGCATCAGCACATGGGAAGACCTCAAGGGCAAGCCGGTGTGCGTGTCGCAGGGCAGCAACTTCATCAAGCCGTTGCAGGAAACCTACGGCGCGCAGATCAAGGCGTTCCGCAGCCAGTCCGAATCGCTGTTGTCGTTGCGCGGTAACGGCTGCGTGGCGGCGGTGCACGTCAGCCCGACCATGCACGCGCTGCTCGATGACCCGGAATGGGCCGACTACGACATTCCGCTGGCCACCGACCTGATCCCGTCCAAATCGGTGATCTGGGTGCGCAAGGGCGAACACGACACGCAAGCGAAACTAGACGCGATCATTCGTGACTGGCATCGCAGTGGCTGGCTGATCGAGGTCGGCCAGCGCACTGGCATGGCGCCTTCCCAGGCTCTTCGCGATCTGCACGAGCAGTTCCGCAATGCCGCGCCGCTGGCGGCGCAGTGATTCTCGGGAGACCAGCCATGAGCGGCGAACTGTTCCAGACCTTGCAGCAATTGCTCGGCACGCCTTACGTCCTGCCGGGTGAGGCGTCACCCGCGCAACTCACCGACAAGCAGGGCACCTATGTCGGCAAAGCGCTGGCGGTGGTGCGTCCGGCCAATACGGAGGAGGTCGCCGCAGTGGTGCGTGCCTGCGTCGCGCACCGGGCGCCGATCGTCGTGCAGGGCGGAAACACCGGCCTGATGGGCGCGGCAACCCCGGACAGCAGCGGGCGGGCGGTGCTGTTGCTGCTCGACCGGCTCAACCGGGTGCGCGAGGTTGATACCGATAACGACACCCTGACCGTCGAGGCCGGTTGCATCCTGCAGAACGTTCAGGAGGTTGCCCGTCGTGCGGGGCGGTTGTTTCCACTGAGCCTGGGCGCGGAGGGCAGCTGCACCATTGGCGGTAATCTGGGCACCAACGCAGGAGGCACTGCGGTGCTGCGCTACGGCAACACCCGCGAGCTGACGCTGGGGCTGGAAGTGGTTACCGCCGAAGGTGAAATCTGGAATGGGCTGCGCGGCCTGCGCAAGGACAACACCGGCTACGACCTGCGCGACCTGTACATCGGCAGCGAAGGCACGCTCGGCATCATCACCGCCGCGACGCTGAAGCTGTTCCCGTTGCCCAAGGCGCAGAGTACGGCCTTTCTGGCGTTTGATTCGCTGGCGCAGGCGGTCAGTTTCCTGTCTCACGCCCGGGCCGGTTTCGGCGCCAGCCTGACCGCGTTCGAGCTGCTGACGGCCGATTGCCTGGCGCTGCTGCGCGAGCAGTTTCCCGAGGGGCCGCAGCCTTTTCTGCGGGCGCCGCAACCCTGGTTCGCCTTGCTCGAACTGTCCGACAACCACAGCGAAGCGCATGCCCGTCAGGCGTTTGAAGACGTGCTGGGCAACGCCTTCGAAGAAGGTCTGCTGGCCGATGCGCTGATTGCCGAGAGCCTGGCGCAGAGCGAAGCGCTGTGGCTGCTGCGGGAGAACATGAGCGAGGCGCAGAAACGCGCCGGTCGCAACATGAAGCACGATATTTCGATACCGGTCTCGCGCATCGTCGAGTTCGTCGAGCACACCGATGCCTTGCTGCAGGCGCATTTTCCCGGCGTGCGCCATTTCACCTTCGGTCATCTGGGCGACGGCAATCTGCATTACAACGTCGCGCATCCGCTGGACTCCACGGTCGAGGCGCACATGGCTCATTACGCTGAGCTGAGTGAACGGGTGCATGACAGCGCCCACGCGTTCGGCGGCTCGATCAGCGCCGAGCACGGCATCGGTCAGCGCAAGCGGGCGATGCTGACGCGCTACAAGAGCACCGTGGAACTGGACCTCATGCGCCGGGTGAAACAGGCGCTGGACCCTCTCAATCTGCTCAACCCAGGCAAAGTCCTGGCAAGCCCCGAAAGCCGGAGTGACGCCCCATGAGCGTTCGTCTGTCCACGCGCATCCAGCGCGTTTCGCTGTCGGCCAATGCCGCCGCCAAATCCCGGGCCACCGAGTTGCGTGAGGCCGGTCTCGACATCCTCGACCTGACCACCGGCGAGCCGGATTTCGACACACCGGAGCACATCAAGCAGGCCGCCTACCGCGCCATCGACGGTGGCGCCACCAAGTACACGCCGACGCCGGGCGTGAAAAAACTGCGTGAAGCGATCCAGCGCAAGCTGCAGCGGGAAAACCGCCTGGATTACACGCTGTCGTCGATCGTCGTCGCCAACGGCGCCAAGCAAGTGATTTTCAATGCCTTCGCCGCGACGCTGGATGAGGGCGATGAAGTGCTGGTGCCGGTGCCTTACTGGCCGTCGTTTCCGGACATCGTGCGGGTCAATGGTGGTGAGCCGGTGTTCATCGAATGCGGCCTGGAGCAGGGCTGCAAGCTGACCCCGGCGCAGCTCGAACAGCACATCAATGGGCGCACCCGCTGGCTGATTCTCAACGGCCCGGGCAACCCGAGCGGCGCGGTGTACAGCGAGGCGGAACTGCTGGCGCTGGCCGAGGTATTGCGTCGGCATCCCCACGTGCTGGTGTTGCTCGACGAACTGTACGAGCACATTCGTTTCGACGGACAGCCGGCCGTGAGCCTGCTCAACGTCGCGCCCGACCTTCAGGCCCGGGCTTTGCTGGTCGGCGGGGTGTCGAAAACCTACGCCATGACGGGCTGGCGCATCGGCTTTGGCGCCGGCCCGCAGGTGCTGACCAGCGCCATGGCGGTCATGCAGTCGCAGTCGACGTCCGGCGCGTCCTCGGTGGGACAGGCTGCGGCACTGGCGGCGTTCGAGGGCGGCCTGGCGTTTCTTCCCGATCAGGTGCAAGCCTATCGGCAACGTCGGGATCTGCTGGTGTCGACACTCGGCAACGTGCAAGGCCTGGACGTGCTTACGCCAGAAGGCGGGTTTTTCGTCTTCGTGCGTTGCGCCGGTCTGCTGGGACGCATCCGTCCCGACGGTCAGCGCCTGAACGACGACGGCGATGTCGTCGATTATCTGCTGGAGCAGGGCGTGGCCGGTGTTGCAGGCAGTGCCTACGGCTTGTCGCCCTGGTTTCGTCTGTCCATCGCCACCGCCACCCACAGCGTGATCGAGGCCGGACGGCGCATTGCCGACGCCTGCGGACAACTGCGCAGCGAGGCACTTGCATGAGTCATTGGCTTGCCCTTGATCAATGGCTGGGGGCGTTCGTGCAGTGGACCGCGAAGTTCGGCCTGAACTACGGCTTTCTGCTGGATGCTTACCAGCGGGGTTCGATGGTCAGCGGTGCGCTGACGACGGTGCTGCTGTGCCTGTGCACCATCGTCGGCAGCCTCCTGGCAGGGGTCGCGCTGGCGGCCATGCTTACCAGCGGCAAACCTTATCTGGCCAGGCCTGCGCGGGTGTTCATCGAAGTCACCCGCAACACGCCGACGCTGGTGCAGCTGTACTGCGCGTTCCTTGTCCTGAACATGCTGCTGACCCAGGCGGTGGGCGCCGCCAACCCGCTGACCCCGTTCGCCTGGGTGGTGATCGTGATATCCCTGCACAAGGGCGCCTTTCATGCCGAGGCGTTGCGCGCCGGCATCGAAGCGGTGCCGGCGGTCACCCTGGAAGCGGCAAGTTCGCTGGCGTTCAGCACGCGCCAACTGCTGTGGAACGTGCAGCTGCCGCTGGCCTTGCGCTTCGCGTTGCCCTCACTGATCAACAACCTGATCGACCTGGTGAAGATGACCGCGGTGGCCTCGGCCATTGCCGTGGGCGACATCACTTACGCCTCGATCATGATCTGGACCCAGAGCGACAACGTGCTGGAGCTGATGATTCTGCTGCTGGCGTTCTTCGGTCTGCTCAGCTTCGTCGTCAACTGCGTCGGCCGTGCCCTGGAAGCAAAATTGAGGATGCCCGGCTATGGCCATTGATTCGTCTGTGAACCTGCCGTTTTCGTGGCCGCGCCGGCATCCGGGCAAGCTGCTGCTGGCGGCGGTGTTTGCCGTGCTGTTTATTTATGCGGCGCCGGGCAGTCCGGTGCTGGCGGCGCTGTGGGAATGGTCACCTGCGCTGGCCACAGGCTTCGGCCAGAACATTCTCATCAGCCTGCTGGCGATTGCGATCGGTTCGCTGCTGGGACTGTTGATCGGCGCACTGGGCGTGTCGCCGCTGTGGATCACCCGCTTGCCTGCGCGCATCTGGGTACAGGTGTTTCGCAACGCGCCGTGGCTGGTACTGATCTACTTCACCACCTATGTGTTCCCGTTCGAGTTGCACATCGGCAGCGCCTGGATTGCCTTTCCTGATTGGGTGAAAGTCACGATCGGTCTGGCCTTGCCGGCCAGCGCCAATGTCGCGGAGATCTTTCGTGGCGCGATCGGCTCGATCCCCAGCACTCAGTGGGAGGCCTCGCGCTCGCTGGCGTTCACACGGGGCCAGATTTTCCGCTCGATCATCCTGCCGCAGTGCTTCAAACGCATGCTGCCGCCGTGGATGAACCTTTACGCGGTCATCACCATGGGCACCGCGCTGGCCTCGCTGGTGGGGGTGCATGACCTGATCGACACCGCGCAGATCGCCAGCAATACCGTCAACCGGACCGGCTTTACGGTGCTGATCTATTTCAGCGTGCTGGCGCTGTTCTTCGCCTATTGCTACCCGATTTCCCGACTCACTCAGTACCTGGAGCGACGTTATGCCTTCTCCTGAAACGCGCGCCGAGCAACCCCTGATCAGCCTGCGCGACATCCACCTGTCGTTTGGCAGCAACCGCGTGCTCAAGGGCATCGATCTCGACGTGCAACGCGGCCAGGCAGTGTCGATCATCGGCCCGTCGGGCTCGGGCAAATCGACGATCCTGCGTTGCATCACCGGTTTGTTGCAGCCTGAGCGCGGGTCGATCCGCGTCGGCACCACCGAGGTCCACACGCTCAATAATGAAGCGCAGCGTATCGAGCTGCGCAAGCGCGTCGGATTCGTTTTCCAGCAGTACAACCTGTTTCCGCATCTGTCGGTGCTGGAGAACCTGGTGATCGCACCGCGCAAGGTGCTGGGGCGCAATTCGGTCGATGCGGAAAAAGAGGCTCGGGTGCTGCTCGCCAAGGTGCGCATGGAGCACAAGGCCGATGCGTACCCGGGGCAGTTGTCCGGTGGTCAGCAGCAGCGCGTGGCGATTGCGCGGGCCCTGGCGATGCGGCCCGAGCTGATCCTGTTCGATGAAGTGACTTCGGCGCTGGACCCGGAAACCGTGGGCGAGGTGCTGACGGTGATCCGCGAACTCACGGAGGAGGGCATGACGTGCGTGCTGGTCACCCACGAAATGCGCTTCGCCGAGGACATCAGCGACGTGGTGTATTTCACCGAGCATGGCCTGATCGTCGAACACGGCAGCGCCGAACAGATTTTTCAGCGCCCGCAGAGCGAACGCACCCAGGCCTTTTTGCGGCACGCGCTCGGCGACGCGGGTCGGCGTCCCGCAGCCAGCGGCGACCCTTATCTGTTGAGCAATATCAGTCGGTACAGCCTGTCGGTGTAGCGACGGGCTGGAATGGCCACCCTCGGTCACCGCAGACCGTGTCGAAGCGCGCTTGCCCGCGATGGCGACAAACCATCCAACATCGTCGGCGACAGGTATTCCCCATCGCGGACAAGCGCGGTCCTACAGAAAGCGGTACGCATTTCACTTAGTGAGACTCATAAAAAGGAGCACCTGATGAGCATCGAAACCCGTAGCCCCGTGATCGAAGACTTCCTTCAGAAAATCCGCGTCATTCACCAACGCGGCGTGGACCGCGACGCGCTGAAAGAAATCGTCGGCCTGCTGGAAGGCCTGGCCGAGCGGCGCGACCTGTTCAACTTCGACACGTTTCCGGCCCCTATTCCTGGTGAAGGCGACACTGCGTTCCGCTATCGCCTGAACGACGACGGCGAGACCCCGACGCTGTACATGAACTCGCTGCTGCCGGGCAAAAGTACGCTGCCGCACAACCATGAAACCTGGGCAGTGATCGTGGCGGTGCAGGGGCAGGAGATCAACTACGTCTGGGCCCGGACCGACGACGGCAGTGACCCGACCTTCGCCAGGCTGGAGCTGGAAAAAGAAGTGGTGGTGCAACCGGGCACCTCAATCAGTTTCCTGGGCGAGGATCTGCACGGCATCAAGGTCGATGGTGAAACGCCGACCCTGCATTTCCACCTCTACGGCCGTCCGCTGGAATCCCTGAACGGCCGCTATGGCGTCAACACCGAGGGCAAGGTCCTCAACTACAACGCCTCGCAGATGGCCCCATCGATCAAGGCTTACTCATGATCGACCTGTATTTCTGGCCAACCGGCAACGGCCTGAAGGTCGCCATCCTGCTCGAGGAGCTGGGGCAGGACTATCGGATCTTGCCGATCAACATTCGCACCGGCGAACAGAAGCAGAGCTGGTTCCAGGCGATCAGTGCCAACGGACGCATTCCGGCCATCGTCGACCATGCGCCCGGCGCAGGTCTGAAGCCGCTGAGCCTGTTCGAATCCGGGGCTATTCTCAATTATCTGGCGAGCAAGGCGGGGCGTTTTCTGCCGCCTGAAGGCAGCGTCGAGCGCCAGCGCGTGCAGGAATGGCTGTTCTGGCAGGTCGGGCATGTCACGCCATATCTGAGCCAGTTGCAGGTGTTCAAAGAGAAGGCGCCGGAACCGATTCCCTTCGCCCTTGACCTGCTGGGTGCCGAGGCTTCGCGGCTGTACGGCGTGCTGGAAAAGCGGCTGCAAGCGGCGGATTTCGTCGCGGGTGAGTACTCCATCGCCGACATGGCGATATTCCCGTGGATCCAGCCCTTGCGTCAGGGTCAGGACCTGGAAGATTACCCCGCTATGCACGCCTGGCGCGAGCGCATCAAGGCCCGTCCCGCGGTGCAGCGTGCGTACCAGAAGGGCAGGGAAGTGGCGGCGGGCGAGAGGTCTTTGGTGTTGCAGTGAAGGCCGCAATCATCCGCCCATCCTTGATGAGCGCCTACGAAACGCCGTTCGATTGTTTACGTTGATTCACGAGAATTCCATGAGCCAAAAAGTCACCCCGCAAGACCTGCAAGCCTGGCTGTTCGATGGGCAGGAGATCGCTCTGTTCGACGTGCGCGAACACGGTCAGTACGGCGAAGCCCATCTGTTCCACGGGGTGAACCTGCCCTACAGCCGTCTGGAACTGGAAGTGCGTCGCCTCGCGCCCAATCCCGCAGTGCGTCTGGTTATCTATGACCAGACCGGCGGCGACGTTTCCATTGCCGCTGCCCGGCGCCTGCACGCCCTGGGCTACTCCCGCGTGCACATCCTCGAGGGCGGCGCCGAAGGCTGGCAGGCAGCGGGGCTGCAGCTGTTCGCCGGGGTTCACGTACCGTCCAAGGCATTCGGCGAACGGGTTGAAGAGGTCAGCCACACGCCGCACATCAGCGCCACCGAGCTGGCTGCGCGGCAGGCCCGAGGCGAAGCACTGGTGCTGCTCGATGGTCGACCCTTCGAGGAATACCGCAAGATGACCATTCCGGGCTCCGTGTGCTGCCCCAATGGCGAGCTGGGGTATCGCGTGGCCGATCTGGTGCCGGACGACACCACGCCCATCGTGATCAATTGCGCCGGTCGTACCCGCAGCATCATCGGCGCGCAGACGCTGATCGATCTGGGGGTGAAGAACCCGGTCTATGCGCTGGAAAACGGTACGCAAGGCTGGTACCTCGCTGACCTGCCGCTCGAACATGGCAGCAGCCGGCGCTATCCCGAAGTGTCTGCGGCCGCATCCCTGAGCCATGAGCGTGAGGCCGCACAGCGTCTGGCCCGGAAGGCGGGAGTGGCGAGTGTGAACGCCGCGCAGGTCACGGCCTGGTCGCAAGACGCCAGTCGCAGCCTGTTTTTGTGCGACGTCCGTACGCCGGAGGAATTTGCGCTGGGCAGCCTGCCCGGCGCGCAGCACACGCCGGGCGGGCAACTGATTCAATCCACCGACCTGTACGTCGGCGTGCGCCAGGCGCGTCTGGTGTTGATCGACAACGACGGCGTCCGCGCGCCGATCGTCGCCAGCTGGCTGCGCCAGTTGGGCCACGAAGCGTACGTGCTGGAGGACGGCCTGCGCAGCGAACTGTCCCTGCCGCAGGCGCATCAGACGCTCGCCGATCCCTTGCCATCCTTGAGCCCCGCGCAGCTGGCGGATGCGCTGCGGGACAGCGCCGTTGCGCTGATCGATCTGCGTGCGAGCATGGCGTTTCGCAAAGCCCGCATCGAGGATGCGCGCTGGTCCATTCGCCCGCGCCTGGCCGATGATCTGGCCGACGAAACCCGCCCGGTCGTGCTGGTCGCCGATCATCCCGATGTGGCAGCAATCGCTGCGCTGGAGCTGCCCGAGGCACAACGCCGTCAGCTGCGCTGGCTGGATTTCGCAACCTGGCAGGCCGCCGGGCTGCCCCTCAGCGAGGACGCGAGCACGCCACCCGACGAGCGCTGCATCGATTTCCTGTTTTTCACCCACGACCGGCACTCGGGCAACAAGGACGCCGCGCGTCAGTACCTGGCGTGGGAAATCGGCCTGCTTGGACAAATGACCGCGCAGGAAATCGCCAGCCTCAAGCCGCTGGCCAGTCCAGGGGACGACCGCGTCCGCACGCGCCTGGTGCATGCCGCTCGCGGCCAGAAGGGCAGCGGCGTGCGCGGGGTCAATCCGCCTGTCTCGCGCATGAGCACCGTGCTGTTCGACAGCCTGGGCGACATGCGCGACGCGCGCAAACGTCGCGACACCGAACGCGTGTTGAGCTATGGCGCACGCGGCAATCCCACGGCATTCGCCCTGGAAGATCTGGTCACCGAACTGGAAGGCGGCTATCGCACGCGGCTGTTCGGCACAGGGCTGGCGGCCGTTGCGCAGACGTTTCTGGCGTACCTGCGTCCCGGCGATCACGTGTTGATCACCGATGCGGTGTATTCGCCGGTGCGTCAGGTCGCCGAAGAATTTCTCAAGCCTTTCGGCATTCAGTACAGTTATTTTCCGGCTGACGGCAGTGGCCTGCAGGAACGGCTGCAGGCCAACACGCGCATGGTCTACGCCGAAGTGCCGGGGTCGCTGCTCTACGAGCTGGCCGACCTGCCGGCAATGGCGGCGCTGTGCAAATCCCGAGGCATCTTGCTGGCGGTCGACAACACTTACGGCTCCGGCTATCAGTACCGGCCACTGGCGCTGGGCGCCGATATCTCGATCATGGCCCTGACCAAATACCTGGCCGGGCATAGCGATGTGGTCATGGGCAGCGTCTGTACGACTCAGGCCGTTTGGCAGCCTCTCGCCGTCATGACGGACACGTTCGGCAGCACCGTCAGCCCGGACGATGCCTGGCTGGTGCTGCGCGGCGCCCGCACCCTGGCAACGCGGCTGGACGTCCATCAGCGCCAGGCCTTGCAGGTCGCACGCTGGTTGCAACAGCATCCGCAGGTCCGGCGCGTGTTTCATCCCGCGTTGCCCGAGCATCCCGGCCACGCGTTGTGGCAGCGTGATTTCACTGGCAGCAACGGCCTGTTGACCTTCGAGCTGGCCGACAAAGACCCCAGGCATCTGGAGCGCTTCATCGACGCCCTGCACCTGTTCGGCCTCGGCGCATCGTGGGGCGGCTTCGAAAGCCTGATCATCGCCGCCAACGTGCGCGATCGCGAAAACGCTGCAGACCAGTCGCTCAATCCGTTGCTGCGCCTGCACATCGGTCTTGAGGACGTCAGCGCACTGATCGAGGACCTGCAGAGAGGGTTTGCGGCGATTCGTTGATTCGCAGGCTGCCCGCCATTGAGCGCGGATGCATGCCTGAATGCATCCGCTTCCAGCCGGGCTTGAATCGATCGCAGGGTGCGGGTTTCAGAACCCTGCCTTGCCCACCGACGCCCCGCCATCGACGAACAACGTCTGCCCGGTGATGAAGCCACTCTGTTCGGACAGCAGAAACGCGATCGCCGAAGCGATTTCTTCCGGTTGGCCGAAGCGGCCCATGGGCACGCCTGTCAGGTAACGTTTTTCGCCTTCGCTGCCGACCGGATTGTTCTGCCGGAACAGCTCGGTCTCAGTCGGGCCGGGGGCAATCGCGTTGACGGTGATGCCGGTCTGCGCCAGTTCCAGCGCCCAGGAACGCGTGAAACTGATCAGCGCGGCCTTGGCGGCGGCATACGCCGTGCGTTGCGTGATGCCGAGAACGGTCAGGCTGGAAATGTTGACGATCCGGCCCCAGCCTTGCTCGCGCATGTTGGGCAGCAGCGCCTGGGTGGCCAGCAACGCCGAATGCAGGTTGACGCTCATCACCGCGTCGAAATCATCCAGCTCGATCTGTCCAAGCGCCTGCGGGCGGACCAGCCCCACGTTGTTCACCAGGCCGTCGAAGCGATAATGCTGAGCCAGTTCAGTCAGCCCGCATCGAGTCTGGTCCTTGTCGCTCAGATCCAGCTCTTTGAGGACGCCGGGAAACGTCGGGTCGTCGGCGTTGCGCGCGATGCCCACCACGGTGTGCCCCGCGGCCGCCAGATGTTCCGACAGCGCACGGCCTATGCCTTTGCTGGCGCCGGTGATGAGAAAGGTGCGGGAAGACATGAGAATTGCTCCGTGAAGACTGAAATGGATGAAGGCCCGGGCCTGTGCCAGTGAATCATCGGGGCGCTCGGGAGGATCGCGACTCGGACGTGGAATGCTTCAGAAAAGCCAGCAGGGCAAGCAGCGGGAACACACTGCCGGCGATCACGATCCAGCGCCAGCCGCCGTGGTCGTACAGGGCGCTGGCGATCACCGAACCGATGGCGCCGCCGATGAAAATGCTGGTCATGTACAGCGCGTTGAGGCGGCTGCGGCTTTTGGCGTCCAGGGCGTAGATCGAGCGCTGGCCGAGGACCATGTTCATCTGCACGCAGAAGTCCAGAACAACGCCTGTCAGCGCCATGGCTATCACAGCGTAGGACGATTCCACGAGGCCGGGCAGAAAACTCAGCGCGGCAAACAGCATGGCGCACAGGCTGGCGATGCGCGTATGACCTGCGTCGGCCAGGCGTCCGGCGAACGGGGCGGCAATGGCGCCGATGGCACCCACCAGCGCGAAGAGGGCGATCTGGCTCTGCGACAGGCCGTAATTGCGCGCCAGCTCCAGCGGCGCTGCCGTCCAGAACAGGCTGAAGGTCGCGAACATGCACGCCTGATAAAACGCCCGCCGACGCAGCACCGGCTGCTCGCTGAGCAGCGTCCACAGCGATTTGAGCAACTGGCCATAACTGGCGCTGTGGGCCGGTTGATGGCGGGGAATGGTGGTCGCCAGCACACCGCTGATCAGCATCATCACCAGCGCGGCAGTGCCGAACACGGCGCGCCAGCCGAAATGGTCGGCGATCACACTGGCCGCAGGTCTGGCCAGCAGAATGCCGAGCAGCAGGCCGCCCATGATGCTGCCGACCACCCGCCCGCGGGTTTCTTCCGGGGCCAGATGCGCGGCCAGCGGAATCAGAATCTGCACCGCCACCGAGCTGAAGCCCACCAGCAGCGACGCCAGCAGGAACAGATTGGGCGTCTGGGCCAACGCCGCACCCAGCAGGCTGAGAATGGCCACCCCGGTGGTGGTGATCATCAGTCGCCGGTTTTCCAGCAGATCGCCCAGCGGCACCAGAAAAAACAGGCCGATGGCGTAGCCGATCTGGGTCAGCGACACGATGAAGCTCGCCAGCGTGCTGGACAGACCGATGTCAGGCGCGATCAGGCCGATGATTGGTTGGGCGTAATACAGGTTGGCAACGATCGCGCCACAGCAGAACGCAAACAGCGTTGCCAGGCCCTTGGTCATCGTCGTGCCTTGGTCGGCGGCGGGCAGGGAAGTCATGCACGTACTCGGTTGAGGTTGCACACCGGCGGCTGGCTTGCCGTTCGGGTGGCAGAAAAGGAGCCTGAAGGCGTGCGCGAAAGGCTAACGCTTTTTCGTTGCGTTAAGAAGGGCCGTCGACTCGATAACGTTCATGCATGAAAACGACTGGCCTTTGCCCAAGCCCCGGCACATCGGTCGTGTCGCCGAAACTTTTCGCCGCGCGCCCCGGTCACTCCTACACACACTCCTTGGGAATGAAGGCAATGGCTCGGGCAATCTGGAAGGGCGCGATCAGTTTTGGGCTAGTGCATATTCCTGTGGCGCTGGTTTCGGCAACGTCGCAGCAGGGCGTCGATTTCGACTGGCTGGACAAGCGCAGCATGGACCCTGTCGGTTACAAGCGGATCAACAAGGTCACCGGCAAGGAAATCAACAAGGAAAACATCGTCAAGGGCGTGCAGTACGAGAAAGGTCGCTACGTGGTGATCAGCGAGGAGGAAATCCGCGCCGCGCACCCGAAGTCGACGCAGACCATCGACATCTTCGGTTTCGTCGACAGCAAGCAGATCCCCCTTCAGCACATCGACACGCCGTACTTTCTGGCGCCCGACAAGCGCGGCGAGAAGGTCTACGCTCTTCTACGGCAGACACTGGTGGACACCGGCAAGGTGGCACTGGCCCACGTGGTCATTCGCACAAGTCAGCATCTGGCGGCGGTGATGCCGCTGGAGTCGGCCATCGTACTGGTGTTGTTGCGCTGGCCGTCCGAAGTGCGCGGCCTGGACAGCCTCGAACTGCCCAAGGAAGCCACCGACGTCAAACTCAGTAAAAGTGAGCTGGACATGGCCAAGCGTCTGGTCAAGGACATGAGCACTGAATGGACACCTGACGCCGAGGAGTACCGCGACACGTTTCAGGACCAGATCATGGCGCTGGTCGAGACCAAAGCCCGCGAAGGCAAGATCGAGGATGTGGAAACCGATGCTGGCGAGACCGAGCGTAAATCCGCGGATGTCATCGATCTCACCGAATTGCTCAAACGCAGTCTGGGTGGCCGTGGCGGTCCAGCCAAGGCTCCAGAGAAAGAAAAGCCTGCCAGCAAGAGCAAAACCGCTGCCGCTGATGACGCACCACCGGCCAAACGGCGCGCCCCTGCAAGGAAAAAAACCACCAAGGCGTCGTGACTCACGGCGTCGGGTGCATAGGTATAAGCGCAGAGGTCTGATCGATCATGGCAAAACCTGTGAGTGAATACACCCGCAAGCGCAACTTCGACATCACATCCGAACCTGCCGAAACCGGTGGCAAGGCTCGCAGCAGCAAAGGCAAGGCGCTGACGTTCGTCATTCACAAGCACGATGCGCGCAATCTGCATTACGACTTTCGGCTCGAGCTGGACGGTACCCTGAAAAGCTGGGCGGTGCCCAAGGGGCCAAGCCTGGACCCGAAGAACAAGCGCCTGGCGGTGCATGTCGAAGATCATCCGCTCGGTTATGGCAGTTTCGAGGGCAGCATTCCCGAGGGGCAGTACGGCGCCGGGGACGTCATCGTCTGGGATCGCGGCATCTGGCAGCCCCATGGCGATCCGCGCGAAACGTACAAGGACGGCAAGCTCAAGTTCACACTGATCGGTGAGAAACTCACTGGCGACTGGGCGTTGGTGCGCACCCACTTGCGCGGCAGCGGTGACAAGGAGCAGTGGCTGCTCATCAAGGAAAAGGACGAGGCGGTTCGGTCCGGCGACGAATACGACATCGTCGTCGACAAGCCCGAAAGCGTCGTCAGCGGCACGACGGTAGGCGAGGGCCGTGCGCCCGCGAAAAAGAGCCGCACGCGCAAGACCGCCGCTTCCGCGCCGGAGCCGCAAGCTGCAGCTGCAAAAAAGCCCGCCCGAAAAGCTGCGGCGGGAAAAAACCGCCTGCCCGACAAACTCGCGCCGCAACTGGCCACCCTGGTGGACACCCCGCCGGAGGGCGACTGGCTGTACGAAATCAAGTTTGACGGCTATCGCATCATGACCCGGATCATCGATGGCGAGGTGCGGATGATCACGCGCAACGGCCATGACTGGACCGAGCGTCTGCCCCTGCAGGCCAAGGCTGTGAGCGAGATGAATCTGGGCGACAGCTGGCTGGACGGCGAGGCGGTGGTACTCAACGACGCCGGCTTGCCGGATTTCCAGGCGCTGCAGAACGCCTTCGAGATCGGCCGCAGCAAAGACATCGTTTATTACCTGTTCGACGTGCCTTTTCTCAATGGCGAAGACCTGCGTGAAAAGCCGGTGGAAGAGCGCCGCGCCGCGCTGAAAAAGCTGCTGGGCAAGCAAAAGAACCGCCTGCTGCGCTTTTCCGACGCCTTTTCTGCGAGCCACCGCGACATCGTCGAAAGCGCCTGCTCTTTATCGCTGGAAGGGGTGATCGGCAAGCGCGCCGGGAGCGTTTACCAATCCCGACGCAGCCCGGACTGGATCAAGCTCAAGTGCAAACTACGCCAGGAATTCGTCATCGTCGGGTTTACCAAGCCCCAAGGCACGCGCAGCGGATTCGGCGCATTGTTGCTGGCGGTGAACGAGGAGGGCGCGGGCCTGGTGTACGCCGGGCGCGTCGGCACCGGGTTCAACCAGAAAATGCTGGGCGACCTGTTCGAGCAGATGAAGCCGCTTGAGCAGGACGCTTCGCCGTTGTCGAAAAAACTCACCAGCGCCCAGGCTCGAGGCGTGCACTGGATCGAGCCGACATTGGTGGGCGAGGTCGAATTCGGCGAGTGGACACGTGAAGGCATCATCCGCCATTCGGCCTTCATTGCGCTGCGCAGCGACAAACCGGCCAGTGAAGTCGTTCACGAGTACCCCAGGACGCCCAAAGACATCAAAGCACCCTTCAAGCCCAAAGCGTCCAAAGCCAAGGCAGAACCTGCGCAAGACAGCCCCGCCCGCGAGAAAAAGCCTGCGTCCAGCAAGCGCGGCGCTCAGGACAAGGACAAAATTGACGTTGCCGGTGTGCTGATCAGCCATCCCGAGCGGGTGATCGACAAGCAGAGCGGTCTGCACAAGATCGATCTGGCGCATTATTACGAATCCATCGGCGACTGGATTCTGCCCCATCTGGACCATCGGCCCGTGGCGCTGCTGCGCTGCCCGGAAGGGGTGGAAGGCGAGCAGTTTTTCCAGAAGCATTCGGAGCGTCTGGCGATCCCCAATATCAAGCAGTTGGACCCCAAGCTCGATCCCGGCCATGCGCGACTGATGGAAATCGACAGTGTTCAGGCGCTTGTCGGCGCGGCGCAGATGGGCACGATCGAACTGCACACGTGGGGCTCGACATACGATCAGATCGAGCTGCCCGACCATTTCGTACTCGACCTGGACCCCGACGAGGCGCTGCCGTGGCGCAGCATGATCGAAGCCACGCAGATGACCCTGGCGGTGCTCGATGAACTGGGGCTCGATGCCTATATCAAGACCAGCGGCGGCAAAGGCATGCACATCATCGTGCCGCTGGCGCGCAAGGCGGACTGGGACACCGTGAAGGCGTTCGCCAAGGCCCTGGCGCAGTTTATCTCGGCGCAGTTACCGGAGCGGTTCAGCGCCACCTCCGGGCCCAAGAATCGGGTGGGCAAGATCTTCATCGACTACCTGCGTAATACCCGCGGCGCCAGCACTGTCGTCGCCTACTCGGTCAGGGCAAGACCGGGATTGCCGGTCTCGGTGCCCATCGCCCGCGACGAACTGGCCAGCCTGAAATCCTCGGCGCAGTGGAACATCAGCAACGTGCTCAAACGCTTGCGCAAGCTCAAGGCCGATCCGTGGGCCGGCTACAAAAACACCCAGCGCATCACCAAACCGATGTGGAAACGCCTGGGCGTCAAAGCACCCTGAACGAGGGCCAGGCCGACAGTACTCTGGGAGATTGCTGACGAAAGCTGAGTGTCAGTCGACATCTTCATGGCTGGTCCACCGCGTTCGTCAGCAAGCTGACTCCCACAGGTTTTTTATCTGCCCTGACAGCGCCATGCAAGCTTGCTGACTCTCATGGTTTTTTGATCTGGCCTGACAGCTCCTATGGATTTCGTGGGGGCCGCAGAGCTGATCGGCACCGCACATCCCCTGTGGGAGTCAGCTTGCTGACGAAAGCTGAGTGTCAGTCGACCTCTTCATGGCTGGCCCACCGCATTCATCAGTACGCAACCTCCCACTGACGGCTGATGCTTCAGATGGTCGATGCCTGAGCAGAGCCGGGGAGTTCGGGTGCATTGCCGTTCAGGCTTCGGCGCAGTTGCCCGGGTGCCATGCCGTAGGTGTCTTTGAACACTTTGCTGAACGCCGCCTGGGATTGGTAGCCGACTTGAGCGGCGATGTCGCTCAGGCCGCTTTGCGAGCGGCTCAACAAGCCGTAGGCCATCTGCATGCGGACGTGTGTCAGCAACGTCCAGGGTGAGCTTCCGCTGAGTTTGCCGAACGCGCGCATGAACGTTGCCCGCGACATGCTTGCCAATTCGGCCAGCGCTTCGACGCTCCAGTCGTGGGCGGGGTCTTCGAGCATGGCTTGCCAGGCGCGGCCGAGGCGTTTGTCGCCCAGCAGCGCCAGGCTGCCTTCGCGTTGTGGTGATTGTTGCAGGTGTGCGCGCAGGACCAGGGTGAACAAGGCCGAGGTCAAGGCGTTGACCATGAAACGCGCACCCGCCTGATTGGCATCGGCCTCGCTGCGCAGCAAGGCGACCAGCGCAGGCAGAGGATCGGACGGGGTGAGCGCCTGACTTGAAATCACCAGGTGATCGGGCAGCGACGAAAAAAGCAGGGACTGGCGCTGGTGGACGAAGCGCCCGCAGAGCAGGTCCAGGTCCGCGCCGCTGCCAAAGCGCTGCACCGGCAGCAACCCGCCATTGACCCGTTGCGGTGTGGACGGCGTCACGCGCTCGCCAGTACTGAGCAGAAGGTGTCGGGTGCCCGCCGGCAGCACCAGAATGTCGCCTGCAACCAGCGTGATCCGGCGCCCGTCGGGCAATTCGACTCGGCATTGCCCGGAGAGCACGATGTGATAGGGCGCGGTGCCGTCGGCTTCCTGATCGTGATCAAGCGCCCAGTCGCCCTGAAACTGGCAGCGCAGGTCAAGGCTGCCGCGCACGTCGGCTAGAGTGATGAGCGTGTCAATGGCGTTCATATGCGACTTTCAGATAAAGAAATGAGCCAAACGAGCAAGTTACGCATACGCCCTTGGCGGACACTGTTTGTGTTCCCGGCGCAGTCTAGTCGCCGCCCACAGGAGATACCATCATGTTCAGCAATTGGCCCGATCTGGTTGCCATCATCAAGAAGTCGTTTGGATCGTTGTCCAAATCCAATCCCAAAATGGTCAAGGCCTACATGGCCCTTGGCGACGCCGCCGCCGAGAACAATGTGCTCGACGCCAAGACCCGCGAATTGATTTCCATCGCCGTGGCCATTACCACCCGCTGCGACGGCTGTATCGGCGCTCACTCTGAGGCCGCCATTGCCGCCGGCGCGACCCGTGAAGAAGTCGCCGCCGCATTGGCCACGGCCATCTCACTGAACGCCGGCGCTGCGTACATTTACTCGATGCATGCGCTGGAGGCGTACGACGCGCTGAAGAAATAACGCACGCGTCGTGACGATGATGGCTCCCGCGAGGGCGGGAGCCGGTGTGTCAGGTTTTCTGATTGAACACCGCAGCTGGAAAGAGCATCGCCTGCCGTACTCTTTGTCAGTGCGTGAGTCCGCCCGTCGCGTGGCTGTCGCCTGTTTCGGCCGGGTAGAACTCACCCTCAAGGTTCAGATCCTCAAGTCTCAGGCGCAGGATGTCCTCGATCGCGAGTACCTGCTGGCGGTCATCGATATCGTCTACCCCCAGCCAGATACCCGCGACGTTCTGATCGTGGGTGCCCTCGCTGAGCATGTCGTGGGTGACCGCCTGGCTTGCACGCCAGAGGCACAACTCATCTTCGGCATGGCCGCCTTCGGTCAACGCGACCGGCGAAGCCAGCCAGACTTCCTTGTAGGGCCGCAGGTCGGCCTTGGTGAGTTCTTGCAACGTGATCACTGTCTTCATGTCATTGGCTCCTGGTCAGTGCATAACGTGTGACGTACGCCGGGGGAGAGCGTTCCCGAGATCTTCGCCCGGCGGACGAAATGGCCGTTGAACCGAGCGCCGGCTCCGGTGGTCGATCAAAGACTGCGTGATCCATCCTCTGCCGGAGACCCGCAATGGCCTGCTCCAGACGCTGCGCGACATGATCCGTCGGCCATCGCTCAAAGGACTTCAGGTCCTGCCCCACGAACGGGCGGCGCTGCTGCTGGGCTTTGCCTTCCACTTTTGTGTGCTCGCCAGTTATTACCTGGTGCGCCCGTTGCGCGACGCGCTGGGGCTGGAAGGCGGGGCGGACAAGCTGCAATGGCTGTTCAGCGCGACATTTATCGTGATGCTTGTGGCCGTGCCGGTGTATGGCGCTGCGGTCGCCCGGCTGCCGGCCACCCGGTTCGTGCCGCTGGTGTATCGGCTGGTGGCGCTGTCGATGGTGATCTTCGGCGTGCTGATCGCACAGCACTGGGCGACCGTGTGGGTCGGTCGGGTGTTTTTTGTCTGGATTAGCGTCTACAACCTGTTCATCGTCACGGTGTTCTGGAGTGTGCTGGTCGACCGTTTCTCCAACGAGCAGGGACGCAGGCTGTTCGGCTGCATCGCGGCAGGCGGCACATTGGGCACCTTCATAGGACCTCTGCTGGCTGCGACCCTGGCGACTCGCCTCGGACCACTGGCACTGACGCTGGCGGCCGCCGTGTTGCTGGAGATTGCCGTGCGCTGTTACCGCGGCCTGCTCGACAAGACCCGGCCGACGGGGTCGACGGCACAGAGCGGTTATCAACGACTCGGCGAGGAAAACCGCCGGATGGGCGGAGGTGTGCTGGCCGGCGTGACGTTGATTATCCGGTCACGGTACCTGCTGGGCATGGTGCTGTTCATGCTGTTGCACACCAGCGCAGCGACCCTGTTGTATTTCGAACAGGGTCGGATCGTCGCCGACCGCTACGCCGACGTGGCGACGCGTACGCAGTTTTTCGCCTACGTGGACCTGACCGTGTCGGTGTTGACGCTGGTGTTCCAGTTGCTGCTCACGGCGCCGCTGATTCGCCTGGTCGGGATCGGCGGCGCGCTGGCCGCCATGCCGATTGCGACATTGCTGGCGTTTGCCGCCATGGCCCTGGCGCCGGTACCGACCAGCGTCGCGCTGGCTCAAGGGCTGCGACGTGCGGTGGAATTCGCCATCGTGCGCCCGGGGCGCGAAGTCCTGTGGACCGTGGTCAGCCGTGAAGAAAAATACAAAGCCAAAAACGTCATCGAAACCCTGATCTATCGTGGCGGCGACGCAGCCAGTGGCTGGTTGTCGGTAGGCCTTGCGGCCCTGGGCGCAGGGTTCGGGCTGCTGGCGCTGCTGATCGTGCCCTTCGCCGGCCTCTGGGCCTGGCTGTCGGCATGGCTGGCGGCACGACAGGAAGACAAGCGGCGCGACGCCGAGGAGAGGACACTGCCATGACCCGTTCCAGCCTGTTCACCCGAAGACAACTGCTTACACTGGCTGCTGGCGTGTCGGCGGCGCTGGCCTTCGACCGTAACATTCTGGCGGCCCAGACGCCGCAAAATACCGGCCCCACGGGGCAGCCCGCCAGCCAAGGAGACGCGAAAATGCTCACACGAAACATTCCTTCCAGCGGCGAAGCGCTGCCGATGATCGGTCTTGGCACCTATCGCGGCTTCGATGTCGAGCCGGGCAGTGAAGCGTACAAACTGCTGCCGGCGGTGGTTGACCAGTTGTTTCTGGCGGGTGGCACTATGCTCGACAGTTCGCCCATGTATGGCCGCGCCGAGCAGACGACCGGGGAGCTGCTGTCGATTCATCAGCCGCGTTCGCCGGCGTTTCTCGCGACCAAGGTCTGGACGCGTGGGCGCGACGCCGGCATCGCGCAGATGGAGGAATCGTTCCGGCTGTTGCAGACCGACCGCATCGACCTGATGCAGATCCACAACCTGCTGGACTGGAAGATCCATCTTCCGGTCTTGCGCGAGTGGAAGCAGCAGGGGCGCATCCGCTACATAGGCATCACCCATTACACGTCATCGGCGTATGCCGAGGTGGAGGCGGCGCTGAAAGCCGAAGCGTTCGATTTTCTGCAGATCAACTACGCGCTGGATGACCGTGCAGTGGAGTCGCGGCTGCTGCCGCTGTGCCGGGAGCGCGGAGTGGCGGTGATCTGCAATCGCCCGTTTGGCGGCGGCGGGCTGCTGGGGCGTTTGCGCGGCAAACCGCTGCCGGGTTGGGCGGCGGAAGTCCAGGCCAGCAGTTGGGCTCAGCTGGCGCTGAAGTTTCTGATCGCTCACCCGGCCGTCACTTGCGCAATTCCGGGGACGGGCAATCCGAAGTACATGAAGGAAAACGCTGGCGCGGCGATCGGCCCGTTATTGACCGATGCGCAGCGCCAGCAATTGATTGCGTTGGTGGGTTGATGCGCTGTCTGGATTGGCAGCCGTTACCTGTAGGAGTGAGCCAACTGTCTTTAACAGCCCCTCGATCAACGGCGTAACAGCCGACGCCTTCCCGGCAAAAGCCGGTCCTACGGAAAGGTTGCGGCGCCTGTAGGATCGGCTTCAGCCGGGAAGAGGCCGGTACATCCGCCGGCTATGCAGTGGCTGGAAATCAGCCTTCGCGAGCAAGCTCGCTCCTACAGGGTGTGTGTCGAGTCAGAGAGCTCGGGAATGCCCGGAGATTCTTGTAGAGGGTGCTCGCGAAGGTGAGTGTCGGTCGACATCAATGCCGCTGATCGCATTCGCCACCGTCGTAACCTCCGACAGCTCCTACAGGTGACTCAAGACGAGCGGTACATCAGCGTTTGACCGGCGCGGGCAGAGTCACCAGTTTCACGTATTCATCCCAGAATCTCGGCTGATCCACCGCGAACACCACTTTGGCCTTCTGCGTACCGACCGGCGCGCCTTTTTTGTAGCCCATGGAGCGGCCGTAGTCGGGGCCGAAGTGGGCGTCGACATCCACCCACAGATCCTTGGATTCAGTCACCAGATCGGGATGCACCAGGAACAGTGCAGGCAGGCTGTCCCAGGTGAAGCTCTGATGATTCGGATCCTTGTCGAACTCAGGCCCCAGCACTGCTTTGTACAGATCGGGGATCACGCCTTTTTGCGACACGATCCGCGTGTACACCGACGCGCCGAAGACGACCTTCTCGCAGACGTCGTTGGGAAAGATGACATGCTCGATGGGCGAGCGCAGGACGATCTTCGCCGCCTCCGGATCGAACCACCAGTTGAACTCGGCCGCGGGCGTCGTGTTGCCGGGGATCTCGATGGCGCCGCCCATGTACACGATGCGTTTGATCAGCGGCACGATGTCCGGCGCGCTGCGTATCGCCAGGGCGATATTGGTCAGCGGACCGACCGCGAGGATGGTCACCTGATGAGGGTTTTTCCTGACGCTGTCGACGATGAACTGCACGGCAGTCTCGTCACGCAGCCGGGTGTGTGTCGCCAGGCCATCCGGCGGTGCGGCCAGCTGAGAAGCCGAGGTTGGACGTGGGTGCTTGAACGCGCCCGGCCAGCCTGCGCCAAACAGCGCTTTTTCCTGCTCGTACGTGGCGTAGTCGTGCAGCAGCGGGTAGGCCGCACCGGAATACACGCCGATCTCCTTCTCGACGCCCATGCGTTCGACCGCCTTGAGCGCATCGACCTGTTCCTGATCGACCCAGGCATTGCCGCTGACCAGCGTCATGCCCAGCAGGTCGATGCGTTTTTGCGCGTGCAGTTGCACCAGCATGATGAATGCCTGGCCATCATCGTTGAGCACGTTGAAATCGGTGTCGAAGATGACCTTTTCCGCCGCATGGACGGAGGTCGCTGACAGCCCGAGGCTGACAGCCAGGGCACAACTTTTCAAAAACGCATGCATGCTCGGTTTCCACCGTTGTTATTGGACGAACGTGATTCGCACTGTGGCTGTTTACCGGTTCACCAGCTTCGCCGGCAGCGCCACGACCAGCAGGCTGCTGAGAATCAGGCAGCCGGCGAAGAACCACAAGGCGCCCGCGCTGCTGCCGGTGACGTCGATGGCGATGCCCATCATCGAGTTGCTGACCAGCCCGGCGATGTTGGCCAGTGAACAGGCCAGCGCGAAGCCGGTGGCGGCTGCTCGACCCTTGAGGAAGGTCGCCGGCAGGCTGAAGAACACCGGCACGGCACCGATGATCGCCGCTGAGGCGATGGCGAACAGGGCAACGGTCGCGACCACGTTGTGGGTGAAGAACGGGCTCGCCGCCATTGCCACTGCGCCGATCCAGAACGGCACGATGATGTGCCAGCGACGCTCGCGGCGACGGTCCGAACTGGCACCGATCATCAGCATGCCGATCAGTGCCGCGACACTCGGCAGCGCGGTCAGCACGCCGATGTGAAAGGTGTCGGTGACCCCGGCGTTCTTGATGAAGGTCGGCATCCAGAAGCCCATGGCGTAGGCACTGAGCAGGATCGAGAAGTCGATACCGCCGAGCATCCAGACTTTCAGGTTGAAGAAACCGTCGCGGAAGCTGTGCTTGCTGTCCTTGCCTTCGGCGTCGTCCAGGCGCAGCTCGCCTTCCAGCAGGGTCTGTTCGGAAGCGTTCAGCCACTTGGCGTCTTTCGGCGCATTGGGCAGGGCCCAGAACGTCAGCACACCGAGCAATACGCTGGGCACGCCTTCGATGAGGAACAGCCATTGCCAGCCGCGCAAGCCTGCGGCTTGATCGAAATGGCCCATGATCCAGCCGGACAACGGACCGCCAATGACGCTGGACAGCGGCAGGCCGATCATGAACAGCGCGATGATGCGTCCGCGCCGGTAGGTGGGAAACCAGGTGGTCAGGTAGAACAGCACGCCCGGCAGGAAGCCCGCTTCGGCAGCGCCGAGGAAGAACCGCAAAATGTAGAACTGCATCGGCGTGCTGACGAACAGCGTGCAGGCCGAGAGCAGGCCCCAGGTGATCATGATGCGCGCGATCCAGATTTTCGCGCCGACCTTTTCCAGCACCAGATTGCTGGGGACTTCGAACAGGATATAACCCACGAAAAACAGCCCGGCGCCCAGGCCGAAGGCGGTTTCGCTGAAGTGCAGCTGATCGAGCATCTGCAGTTTGGCAAAGCCAATGTTGATGCGGTCCAGGTACGCGGCCAGGTAGCAGAAACACAGGAACGGGATGAGCTTCCAGGTGATCTTGTGGTACAGCGCTTTGATCGGGTCCGCGACAACGGTCGCGGGAGTTTCTATGTTCGCAGAGGGCATGGGTGTCTCCTGGCGGTTCTATGACCGTTGAGCGCGACAGCGGCTGATGGTGCCTGCATTTGCAGCGATCTCAAATGGCCTGTTGTGATTTTTGTTTGCCGCACATCCAGTACTTTGGCAAGCACCGGACGGCGACTTCCAAAGGCAGTGTCAGAAGACTGGACGTCGCTTCGCCGGTCCATGGCAAAACAGTGTCCAGTAAGTGCGCGTTCAACCTGCGCGACCAGCGCTCTCTGGCGTGGTTCTGACGGCGGAATGTCCGTTTCTGCCGGGTTTGCGTATTGCGTCGATTGTGTAGGAGCGCGCTTGTCCGCGATTGCGGTGTGTCATGCGTCATCAATGTCACAGACAGGTCCCCATCGCGGGCAAGCGCGCTCCTACAGGTTTTGCGTTATTTCCTGAACTGTTCGACAGCTTCCTGCTTGCTCACCACGTCGCCATATTTACTGTCGATATCGAACAGATTCGCTTCATGGGGATCAGGGTGGCGGTCGCCGACGCATTCACGCACCACGATGGTCCGGAAGCCGTGTTGCACCGCATCCACTGCCGTCGCCCGGATACAACCGCTGGTCGAGCAACCGGCCAGCACAACGGTGTCGATGCCTTGTGCGTGCAGCATCGATGCCAATGAGGTGCCGAAGAACGAACTGGCGTATTGCTTGCTGATCACCACTTCCTCTGGTAGCGGCAGCACTTCTTCACAGAATGCGGCCAGTGGATTGCCCTCGACCATGTCCTTCATGACCGGGGCTTTTTTCACCCACATGCCGCCGTCGGCGAAATGCGCTGGGTGATAGCGAATGTTGGTGTGCACCACCGGGATGCCGTGCTGCCGCGCACAGGCCAGCAGCTCCACGCTTTGTGCCACGGCGCTGACCACGCCCGGTGCGAACAGCGGCGCGCCCGGCTGGGTGTAGCCCTGCATGAAGTCGATCATCAGCAAGGCGGGCTTTTGCCCGAAACCGATGCGGTTGCCCCACACGCCCTGATAGTTGGCGTCTGCGCTTTGTTGGTTGCTCATTCTGTTCTCCTCTCAAATGCCAAGGCTGACCCCTGCAGGAGCGGGGCAAGCCACGCTCCTGCGGTCGAGATGGCCTCACGCCAACGGGCTGCCCAGAAAATCCCCAAACGCGGCAAGGAAACCCGGCAGGTTGTCCCACGGAATCATGTGCCCGGCGTCTTCGACCCGAGTGATCCGTATGCCGGGCAGCCGTTGCTGGATTTCAGCCTCGTCCTCGGCCTGAATCACACCGCCGCGAGTGGCGACGATCAGCAGGGCAGGGACCGGCACGTGCGGCAGGTCCTGATGAAAATCGACGTCATGGAAGTCGTTGAAGGCGCGCACGATCGCAGGCTCGTAGCAGGTGTGCAGCCACTCGGCGCGCAGCTGCAGCTGATCCTCGGTCCAGGTCGGGCAGAACGCGCGCATGTCATCGGCGCTCATGCCGTTCTGGGACTGACGGATCGAATCGACGTACCACGGCAATTTCGATGGGTATTCGCGACGGCCCGGTCCTGACACCGGCGGGTCGATCAGTACCAGGCTTTTCAGGCCCTGCGGGTTGCGCACCGAGACGCGCACGGCAAAGCGCGCGCCCATGGAGTGCCCGACCAGGTGGTAGCTCGCCAGGCCCATGGCCTGGGCGAACGCACTGATGTCGTCGGCGCAGGTGTCGACGCTGTAATCCAGGTCCGGGCCGGTCGAAGACAGCCCTCGGCCTCGGGCGTCGAGCACGTAAGTGTCGAACGACTTGCCCAGATGCTCGGCCACGAAGCCCCAGGTGATCGCCGGACTGGTGATGCCTGGAATCAGGACGAGCACCGGTTTGCCCGCGTGCTGCTCGCCGCCGTAGCGCAGATAGTGCTGGCGGATGCCATTGGCCTGGACGTTGCCGCCGTGGATGAACGTGCTCACGCTGCCACCCCCGATTTCAGGTCCTGGGCGTACAGGTCATAGCCGTAGACCCAGGCTGGATCTTCCTGCGTGCGCAGCCAGGTGTTGGCGTTGGACACCGCTTGCACGCGCGAGGCGCGCTCCTTGCGGTTGGCTTCATAAAGGCCGAACGCGGTGCGGTAGTCGCTCAGGCCGGTTTCCTGCAGGCAGCGTGTCAGCATGGCGGCGTCTTCGATGGCCATGCCCGCGCCCTGAGCCATGTGCGGCTTCATCGGGTGGCAGGCATCGCCCAGCAATACCAGGCGGCCACGACTCCACAGCGGCAGCGGGTTGCGGTTGAGCAACGGCCATTTGGTCACGCTTTCGGTGGATTCGATCAGCGCTTGTACGGTGGGGTGATAGCCGGCAAACGCTTCGTACATTTCTGCCTGGCTGCTGTCGACCCAGTTGCCCTGGAAATCCCATTCGGCATGGGGCACGCCGGTCACGTAGTAGTACTCATCGCGCTTGCCGGTGGTGTGGTAAACCATCATGTGGCGGTCTTCGCTCCACCATTTCACGCAGTTTTCGAAATTCAGGTTGTACTTGGTCAGCACGTCGCTGCGGATCAGCGCGCGGTGGGCGACCCAGCCGCTGTACAGCGGTTTTTCCTGGCCCAACAACACTTCGCGGATCTTGGAATTGATGCCGTCGGCGCCGATGACAATGTCGGCGTCGGCGAAGGTGCCGTCGGCGAAGTTCAGGCGCACGCCATGATCGCGCTCTTCAAGGGCGGTGAGGCACTTGCTGAAATGCACGCTGCCCGGTGCCAGGGTCGACATCTGCAATGCATGCAGATCGCCGCGATGAACGGTGATGTACGCCGCGCCGTATTCTTTCAGCGAAAACTCGCCCAGCGCGATGCGCGACATGTAATCGCCGGTGGCGCCGTCGCGGCTGAACCAGAAGTCCGGGTGCGAGCCCATGTCACTCAGCTGCTGCTCGATGCCCATGCGGCGGAAGATTTTCATGATGTTCGGCCCCATGTGAATGCCCGCGCCAATGCGCGAGAACTCTGAAGCCTGCTCGTAGACGTCGACTTGAAAACCCGCTTTCTGCAACAGCGTGGCTGCAGCAGCCCCACCCAGACCGGCTCCGACGATGGCGATTTTTTGCATAGTTGGCATGGCGCGCTTCCTTCGTGTTTCGTGAATCTCTGGTGAGTACATGTCGACGACGGCGCGTCGTCATGCTGCGTTTTTTAAGTGTATACGCTGAATTTTTCAAATGTGAACAGGTATTTCAAAAAAGACTCAGCGACGTCGCAAATAGGCATGTCACCCTTCGTAACCCGCTGAATTCAACGTATGTGTGCATCGGTAACGAATTGGCGCAGCTATTGCAGACTGCCTTCAATTGATGTGTTATCACTTTTAATTAGCGTGTACGCTTTAAAAAATGCACTAGAGTGAAGCGTGATGCCTTTCAATGGTGCACTTGGCGTCACGCAGAAAGATCAGCCCGAACCACCAGGAGATCAGAGATGCCGGTTAGCGATTGCGAATTGACCCAGATGTTCGAGCATGTGCTGAAACTGTCGAAGGTGGACCCGACCCAGAGTGTCGCCGTCCTCAAAAGTCACTATTCAGATCCGCGCACCGTGCGCGCCGCCATGGACGCCGCGCAGCGCCTGGGCGCCAAGGTCTATGCGGTTGAGCTGCCCTCGTTCAATCACCCCAAAGCCATGGGCAACGACATGACGGCGTACTGCGGCGACACCGCGCTGACCGGCAATCTGGCGGCACAGCGCGCGCTTGAGGCAGCCGATCTGGTGGTCGACACCATGATGCTGCTGCATTCGCCCGAGCAGGAGCAGATCCTCAAGACCGGCACTCGCATTCTGCTGGCTGTCGAACCCCCGGAAGTGCTGGCGCGCATGCTGCCGACCGTCGCGGACAAAGAGCGCGTGCTGGCGGCAGAACAGGTGTTGAAAGCGGCGCGTTCGATCCACGTGAAGTCCCGGGCGGGCAGCGATTTCCGCGCGCAGCTGGGGCAGTATCCGTCCGTCACCGAGTACGGTTTTGCCGACGAGCCGGGGCGCTGGGATCACTGGCCCAGTGGTTTTCTGTTCTCCTGGCCGAACGAGGAGACCGCCGAGGGTACGCTGGTCATCGATGTCGGCGACATCGTTCTGCCCTTCAAGACCTACTCCCGCGAGCAGATCACGCTGGAGATCGAGAAGGGCTTCATCACCGGTATTCATGGCGGTTTCGAGGCCGAATACCTGCGCGACTACATGAAGTATTTCAACGATCCTGAGGTGTACGGCATTTCCCACATCGGCTGGGGATTGCAGCCTCGCGCGCAGTGGACGGCCATGGGCCTGCATGACAAGAACGACGGCATGTGCATGGACGCCAGGGCGTTCTATGGCAATTTCCTGTTCTCCACCGGGCCGAATACCGAAGTGGGCGGCAAGCGTAAAACGCCGTGCCATCTGGACATTCCGCTGCGCCATTGCGACATCTATCTGGATGACCTGGCGGTGGTCCTGGGCGGTGACGTGGTTGCGCCCGAGGCCTCGAAGGCCTGAGACGTTTCTCCTTCATACCAGGATCTGAATCCTGTGAAGCCGGTCCTACGGACGTTGCAAGTTTTTCGTAGGACCGGCTTTAGCCGGGAAGGCGTCGAGTGTTACGCCGTTGATCGACGAGGAGGTGAAAACAGTTGGCTCCTCCCACCGTTTTGACTTGGGTTGACCTGAGGGCTCCCTTTAGCCCGGCGCAACCGTTAATGTAGCCGCCATCTCCCCGGATCCGCCAAACGAGCCCCTCCGTGTCTACCGACCAATCATCCAAAAACAATCAGTCCTACACCTTTTCCGAACAGGTCGGCCACTTGCTGCGCAAGGCGTACCAGCGGCATCTGGCGATCTTCCAGCAGAACGTCGGTGATTCGCAGCTCACCGCCGTGCAATTCGTGACCCTGTGCGCGCTGCGCGATCACGGGCCCAGCTCGCAGACGGAGCTGGTCAGGGCGACAGCGGTCGATCAGGCGACCATTCGCGGCATCGTCGACCGGCTGAAGGCGCGGGACCTGATCAGCCTCGATCCTGATCCGCAGGACCGGCGTAAAGTGATCTGCAGCCTCACCGACAGTGGCCTGCAGCTGGTGCAGGAGACCGTGCCCCGCGCCGCGCAGATCACCGAGCTGACCCTGAGCAAACTCAATCCTGCCGAACGCGTGGCGGTGCTTTATCTGCTGCGCAAGCTGATCGACGAGCCGGACGAGTAATCCGGTCCGTTGAACAACCTGTAAATACGGGTGGGCGAGCGCGTTCGCGAAGACCGTAGAGCGGCCCCTGATGATGAATCGACAGGGCCGACCTCTTCGCAAATAAGTGGCTCCCACAGGCTCGTCTGCACTTCCCTCCGATCATTTCGCGCTTTCCATTTTGGCACTGGCACGCTTCCTGCTCTCTTTTCATGAAGTGAACACTTCATCAAATGCCAGGGAGGGCGGGTAACGAATGGGGAAGGCAATATGAGCGAGCAGCTCCTGGCGGCTGAGAAGACCGTGACACTCAAGGTCAACGGTCAGACTTCGTCCGTCACGGCGATGCCTGACACGCCGCTGTTATTGATCCTGCGTAACGACCTGCACCTCAATGGCCCCAAATATGGCTGTGGTCTGGGCGAATGCGGTGCCTGCACGGTGATTGTCGATGGCGTGGCGGCGCGCGCCTGCGTCTTCCCGCTGGCAGGCGCCGAAGGCCGGGAAATCACCACGCTGGAGGGCATCGGCTCCCGCCAGTGCCCGCACCCGGTGCAGCAGGCGTTCATCGATGAGCAGGCCGCGCAATGCGGCTACTGCATGAACGGCATGATCATGACCGCCAAGGCCTTGCTCGACCGCAATCCGCACCCGACCGAGGCGCAGATTCGCAATGAGCTGTCGGCCAACCTGTGTCGTTGCGGCACCCACATCGAAATCCTTCGTGCGGTCATGCGTGCCGCGCGCCATTCGCTTTGAACGGAGCGACCTCCTTGAATCAGCCCACGACTGCGCCCACCCCCACCCGCGACGAGCTGCTGGCCAGAAACGGCGTACTGCTTGTCGTCGACGACATCCTGCCGCCCTCCGGCCCGGTCGCCAAAGGCGGCACCCCCACAGTGAAGCCCAAGGAACTGGGGCTGTTCATCGCCATCGGTCAGGACAATACGGTTTACGCCTTCAACGGCCATGTCGATCTGGGTACCGGCATCCGCACGTCGCTGGCGCAGATCGTCGCCGAAGAACTCGACCTGCAGATGGATCAGGTCATCATGGTCCTGGGCGACACCGAGCGTGCGCCCAATCAAGGCGCGACCATCGCCAGCGCCACGTTGCAGATTTCCGCCATCCCACTGCGCAATGCCGCCGCCGAGGCCCGCCGCTACCTCTTGGAGCAGGCCGCACAGCGCTGGGCTGTCAGTGCCGATTCTCTGGTTGTGGAAAGCGGCGTGATCAAGGCCGCCGACGGGCGCAGCGCGAGGTTTGGCGATCTGCTGATCGATCAGCACGTCGAATTGCGCATCTCCGGCAACGCGCCACTCAAGCGTCAGGAAGACTACAAGCTGGTGGGGCAGGGCGCCGCGCGGGTCGATATCCCCGGCAAAGCCACGGGCGAGCTGACCTACGTTCACGACATGCGCTTGCCCGACATGCTGCATGGTCGGGTGGTGCGGCCGCCGTACGCCGGCCACGACACCGGCGATTTCGTCGGCAACAGCCTGCTGGAAGTCGACGAGTCGTCCATCGCCCATATTCCCGGCATCGTCCGTGTGGTGGTGATCCGCGACTTCGTCGGCGTGGTGGCGATGCGCGAAGAGCAGGCGGCCAAAGCTGCGCGCGAGCTGAAAGTCAGCTGGAAGGCCTGGCAGCACAAGTTGCCGGACATGAGCGACGTCGAGCAGGCCATTCGCGATAACCCGAGCATCCAGCGCGTGGTGCTGGACAAGGGCAATGTCGAGCAGGCGCTGGCCGATGCCAGTGAGCGCATGACCCGCACTTACCTGTGGCCCTACCAGATTCACGGCTCGATCGGACCGTCCTGCGGGCTGGCGGACTACCGCGAAGACGGCATCCGGGTATGGTCCGGCACGCAGAATCCGCACATGTTGCGGGCGGATCTGGCGTGGTTGCTGGAATACCCCGAGGAACAGATTGAAATCATTCGCATGGAAGCGGCCGGTTGCTACGGGCGCAACTGCGCCGACGATGTGTGCGCCGATGCCGTGCTGTTGTCCAGAGCGGTGGGCCTTCCGGTCCGGGTGCAACTGACCCGCGAGCAGGAGCACGTGTGGGAGCCGAAAGGGACGGCACAGTTGATGGAAGTCGATGGCGGGCTGACCGCCGAGGGCGGTATTGCCGGCTACGACTTCACGACCAGTTACCCCTCGAACAACTCGCCAACGCTCGCGCTTTTGCTGACCGGGCGGGTCGACCCGGTGGCTGCCATGTTCGAGATGGGCGACCGGACCTCGATCCCGCCCTACGAGATCGAGCACATGCGCGTCACCATCAATGACATGGCGCCGATTGTCCGGGCGTCATGGATGCGCGGCGTCTCGGCGCTGCCCAACACCTTCGCCCACGAATCCTACATCGATGAACTGGCCTTCGCGGCCGGCGTCGACCCGGTCGAATATCGCCTGCGTTACCTCAACGACGACCGCGCCAGCGAGCTGGTCAAGGCGACCGCCGCCCGTGCGGACTGGACGCCACGCACCCAGCCGATGCAGACGCCGGAAGACGACGGCGTGCTGCGCGGGCGCGGGTTTGCCTACGCCCGTTACATCCACAGCAAATTCCCCGGCTTCGGCGCGGCGTGGGCGGCGTGGGTCGCCGATGTCGCGGTGGACAAAAACACCGGTGATGTGTCGGTTACCCGCGTGGTGATCGGGCACGACGCCGGAATGATGGTCAACCCGGCAGGCGTGCAACATCAGATTCATGGCAACGTCATCCAGTCCACCAGTCGCGTGCTCAAGGAGCGCGTGACGTTTGAGGAGTCGACCGTCAGCAGTCAGGAATGGGGCGGCTATCCGATCCTGACCTTCCCGGAAGTGCCCAAGGTCGACGTCATGATGATGCCGTGCCAGACCGAGCCGCCCATGGGCGCGGGCGAATCGGCGTCGGTGCCCAGCGCGGCGGCGATCGCCAACGCCGTCTATGACGCCACCGGTATTCGCTTCCGCGAGCTGCCGATCACTGCCGAACGCATCCTGGCCGCGATGAAAAGCGCCGGCGACGAGGCCAGCGCCCAGCCGCCCGAATCGCCCAAGGCCAAGCGCTCCAAATGGTTGTTCGGTTCATTGTTTGCAGCATTTGGCGCAGTGTTGGGCGTGGCGGCGACGGCGCTGCCGTGGCGCGCGGAAATTGCCCCGATTGCCCCGCCAGCCGCCGGCACCTGGTCGGCGGCGACGCTGGAACGCGGGCGATTGCTGGCCTCGGCTGGCGATTGTGCCGTTTGCCACACGAGCGCGGGTGGCGTGACCAACGCCGGCGGTCTGGCCATGCAGACACCTTTCGGCACGCTTTACAGCAGCAACATCACACCCGACCCTGAAACGGGCATCGGTAACTGGTCGTATCCGGCATTCGAGCGGGCGATGCGTGACGGCATCAGTCGCGAAGGCAAACATCTGTATCCGGCGTTTCCCTACACCGCGTTCCGAAATATCGACGACGCCGACATGCAGGCGCTGTACGCGTACCTGATGTCGCAGACGCCGGTGAAGCAGGTTCAGCCCGCCAATGCCCTGCGGTTCCCGTTCAACATGCGGCCGTTGATGGCCGGCTGGAACGCGCTTTTTCTGCGCAAGGGCGAGGTTCAGGCTCAGCCACAACAAAGTGCGCAATGGAATCGCGGGCAATACCTGGTCAACGGCCTGGGCCACTGCGCGGCCTGCCACTCACCGCGCAACCTGATGGGAGCGGAGAAGGGCGGCGCCTCTTTCCTGGCAGGTGGCATGGTTGACGGCTGGGAGGCACCGGCGCTCAACAGCCTGTCGAAAGCGCCGACGCCGTGGACGGAGGACCAATTGTTCAATTACCTGAGTACCGGCTATTCCGATGCCCATGGCGTGGCCGCCGGACCGATGGGGCCAGTGGTTTCGGAGCTGGCGAAGTTGCCCAGGACCGACGTGCGCGCGATGGCGGTTTACCTCGCGTCCTTGAACGGCTCCGCCGAGGCTGCGTCGACAATGCCTGCGCCGACAGTAACCGCACAAAAAGTGACTGTGGCGACGGTCTCCCCGCAGTCGCTGAGCAATGGCCAGCGCGTTTTCGAGGGTTCCTGCCAAGGCTGTCATGCCGATGGTCTGGGGCCGAAACTGTTCGGCGTCAGCCCGTCGCTTGCGACCAACACCAACGTGCACAGCGCGCTGCCGGACAATCTGATCAAAGTGATTCAGCAAGGCATCGCCAACCCGGCAACAGCTGACCTGGGTTACATGCCCGGCTTCAAGGACAGCCTGTCGAATACCCAGATCAGCGATCTGGCGGCGTACCTGCGCAGTCGGTTCGCGCCCAATGAACCGCAATGGACGGGACTGCAGGACAAAGTGGCCTACCTGAAGGCCAATCCCGGCAGCCACTGACAGGCATCGAGCGCTTGCAGGCGTGGCGTGTCCTGCAGTCGACGGGGAACCCGTCTTACGACCGGCGAATGCGATTGCGCTGCTGCAACGCGTTCGCCGGTTCTGCCGAGTGTGCAGGCGCTGAGGTCGAGTGCGACGGCCGAATGCGCCGCGCTCTTGCCGTTGCCGGGTGTCATGCCTGGGCCGGCAACACCATCACCCCACGCACCACCAGATCCTGGATGAACGCCAGCCAGTCCTGCCGCTCGCCCTGGCTGGCCATGTCCTGACCCAGAAACGAGGTGAGGGTGTGCAGGTTCGAGTTATAGAAGTAGCACAGCGAGGCGATCATCAGATAGACATGCTTGATGTCCACATCCTCCCGGAACAATCCCTGTTGCTGACCTGCTTCGATGATCGGTCTGAGCACGCCGACGGCTTCGCCTGACAGGCGCCGCAACTCGCTGGACTGTCGGGCGTGCTTGCCCTCGTGCAGGTTCTCGATGCTCAGAATCGCGACGAATTCCGGATGAGTCACGTAGTAGTCCCAGACGAACGCCACCAGTTGGCGCAGCGTCGCGACCGGTGTCGACGGGTTCAGCTGCAGCGTGCTTTCGGTGCGGTTGAACTGCTCGTAGGTATGCTCCAGCACTTTGACGAACAGTTTCTCCTTGCTGCCGAAGTAGTAATAAATCATCCGGTCGTTGGACTCGGCCTCGGCCGATATCTTCTCGATCCGTCCGCCGGAGTAGCCGTCGCGGGTGAACACGGCGATGGCCGCTTTGAGGATGCGCGCTCGCGTCTGATCGGCCTGTTGCGCGCGGATGCCAGTGTTTTTGCTCATGATCGTTACAGAATCCGGTACAGCAGGCGTTCGACGCGCACGCGGCTGACGCGCCGCAGAAAGGTGCGCACGCCCAGCGGGTACTCACTCAACGTGTCGAGTTCGTCGAACTTGCCGACGCGATGGGTGTTGCGCATCAGCAGCTCGATCTCCTGAGCGCGCGGCTTGAGCCACTCGCCTTTGGGATCGTCGATCAGCACGGCATTTTCCAGGTCCAGCTGGAAGGCGCGGGGGTTCAGGTTGTTGCCTGTCAGCAGTGTGTAGCGCTCGTCGGACCACAGCCCTTTAAGGTGATAGGTGTTATCGCCGTCTTTCCACAGGTGAATGTTCAACTGATGCCTGGCGATCGCCGCCTGATGCTTCTGCATGAAACGACGCAGGCTGATTTCGTACAGATAAGGCAGCGCGGAAATGACCTTGAACGGCTCGTCCGGATCGATGAAGAAGTCGTTGGCGGTCTTGTCGCCAATGATGATGTCCACTTTGACGCCGCGCTTGAGGGCCCGGTTGATCTCGCGCTTGATCACCAGCGGCATGTTGAAATATGGCGTGCACAGCGTCAGCTGATGCCGGGTTGCGGCAATCAGGTCGCACAGCGTCTTGCTCAGCGGGTTCTTGTTGCCGATGCCCAGCAGCGGGATCAGGCGGAATTCGCCATTCTCGCGGATGCCGTCGTTGACGTCATAACTGGCGCGCTTGAGGCGCTGGCGGAACTGGCGGATTTCCCCGCGCAGGCTGCGCGACGCGGGCGGGTTGGGCAGGTCCAGCCGGTGCACGGCCTCGGACGGCAGGATTTCCTGTTGCACCAGACGCAGAAACGAATCGGCCAGGCCCTTGTTTTCCAGCAAGTGATACCGATCGAGCCGGTATTTCGCCAGTTTGTGCAGGTAAACGTTGTTGATGCTCGCGCCGCTGTAGATCACGCAGTCATCGATGATGCTGCCCTTCAAATGCAGCACGCCGAACAGCTCGCGTGTCTGCACCGGCACGCCGTAGACCGGCACTTCCTGTTCGTGCTCGAGGTTTTGCGCCTGATACCACGCCGAATTGCCGGCCTGCTTGCCCGCGCCGATCAGCCCGCGCTGCGCGCGAAACCAGTCCACCAGCACGACGATGTCCAGCGCGGGCCTTGCCGCTTTGGCGGCGTAGAGGGCATCGAGGATTTCCTGACCGGCTTCGTCCTCCTGCAAGTACAGCGCGACGATGCAGATACGCCGAGTCGCTGCGGCAATCTTTTCCAGCAGCGTGCGCCGATAGTCAGCCGCACTGGGCAGAAGGGTGATCGCCGCGCTGGACGATTCGAAACCGCGCAACGCCGCAAGGGTAGAACGTCGGAAGGGAGCCCGCATAAGCCTCTCGATGGGTCGGATCAACAGCGCACGAGCTTACACCAGCGCGCGCCTTGTGGTGGTTTTGGCAGCGGCTTCGTTGACTTGTTCAGGAAAATTTCAGGAACCCGGAGGGCAATGGCGCAGCGGCGTGCAGGGCTGCACACCATTGCAGCGCGCTTGCCCGCAGTGGCCCGGGCCGTCGACGCATTTCGGTGGGTGGCGGCCCAGCCTTCGTGGGCAAGGGCTGTCCTGCAGATAAACGGCAATCGGATTACACCTTCAACACCAGTTTCCCGCTGTTCTCACCCTTGAACAGCATCTGCAGCGTTTCCGGAAACGTTTCAAGGCCGTCGACGATGTGTTCTTTGCTCTTGAGCTTGCCCTGGGCGAGCCAGCCGGCCATTTCCATGCCCGCCCGGGCGAAATGCTCCGTATGGTCCATGACCACGAAACCTTCCATTCGCGCGCGGTTGACCAACAGCGACAGGTAGTTGGCCGGGCCTTTGACGGCTTCCTTGTTGTTGTACTGACTGATCGCGCCGCAGATCACCACGCGCGCCTTCAGCGCCAGTCGCGTGAGGACGGCGTCCAGAATGTCGCCGCCGACGTTGTCGAAATACACGTCGATGCCTTTCGGGCATTCGCGTTTGAGGGCGGCGTGAATGTCTTCGCTCTTGTAGTCAATGGCGCCGTCGAAGCCGAACTCATCGATGAGTGTCTGGCATTTTTCCCGGCCGCCCGCGATACCGATCACCCGGCAGCCTTTGATTTTGGCGATCTGCCCGGCAATGCTGCCCACCGCACCTGCGGCCCCGGAAATCACCACGGTGTCCCCGGCGTTCGGCTGCCCCACCTCCAGCAGCGCGAAATACGCCGACATGCCGGTCATGCCCAATGCCGCCAGATACACCGGCAAGGGCACCCGCTTGGGGTCGACCTTGTTGAAGCCCTTGGGCTCGCCGACGAAGTAGTCCTGCACGCCCAGCACGCCCTGGACGTAGTCGCCGACCGCAAACCCGGGGTGATTCGATTCGATTACCTTGCCCACGCCCAGCGCCCGCATGACCGCGCCCAGTTCAACCGGGGCAATGTACGATTTGCCTTCGTTCATCCAGCCGCGCATGGCCGGGTCAAGTGACAGGTACTCACTTTTCACCACGATCTGCCCTTCAGCCGCTGTCGCCACTGGAACGGTCTGAAAGGTGAAGTCGTCGCGGCTCGCGACGCCGACGGGGCGTCGGGCGAGGAGAAACTGGCGGTTGTTTAAGGCGGTCATGATGGTTCTCGATCAAGAAGAGAAACGCCAGTGAAGACGCGCATGTCGCGCCGGGCAAGTAAAGACGTTGCAGCGAATGCGCCCCGATCCATTTCGATGATGTGATTGGCGCTCTACATCACTGCGGTGCATGCACCTTCAACCGGGCCTTTGATAGTGCTGACGAGGAGCGCAAGGCACTGGCTAAACTGCCGCTGTCCGGCCTCGCGCCATCCCTCTTTATATAAGTACAAAAAAGGACGACTCCATGAGCATGACGTTTTCCGGCCAGGTTGCCCTGGTGACCGGCGCCGCCGCAGGCATTGGCCGCGCCACCGCGTTGGCGTTTGCCGAACAGGGCTTGAAAGTGCTGCTAGTCGATCTGGACAGCGATGGCGCAGAAGGAACGGCCCGATTGATTCGTCAGGCCGGAGGCGAGGCGCTTTTCCTGCGCTGCGACGTGACCCGTGAAGCCGATGTGCAACAGATGATGAGTCAGGCGGTGAACGCGTTCGGCCGGGTGGACTATGCGTTCAACAACGCAGGCATCGAGATCGAGAAAGGGCGGCTGGCCGAGGGCAGCGAAGCCGAGTTCGACGCCATCATGGGCGTGAACGTCAAAGGCGTCTGGCTGTGCATGAAGTACCAACTGCCGGTCATGCTGGCTCAGGGCGGCGGGGCCATCGTCAACACTGCATCGGTGGCCGGGCTGGGCGCGGCGCCAAAAATGAGCATCTACGCGGCCTCGAAACACGCAGTCATCGGCCTTACCAAATCCGCCGCCATCGAATATGCGAAGAAACACATTCGAGTCAATGCGGTGTGCCCGGCGGTGATCGACACCGACATGTTCCGTCGCGCTCACGAAGCCGATCCGCGCAAGGCTGAATTCGCGGCCACTATGCATCCGGTGGGACGCATCGGCAAGGTCGAGGAAATTGCCGCGGCCGTGCTCTATCTGTGCAGCGACGGAGCGGCCTTCACGACTGGGCATTCACTGGCAGTGGACGGCGGCGTGACGGCGTTCTGATTCAGGCGTCCAGCGCCTTGAGCAAGGTTTTGCCGACATTGAGGATCTCTGCGGTCATGTCCTCGTCCTTGACTGCGCGGGCCAGGCCGATGGCGCCGACCAAGGTGCACATCGCCATCACTGCCTGCGCGCGCTTTTTGGCCGACTGCTTTGCGCTGCTCAGGCTGGCCAGTGTCGCGAATTCTTTTTCAAGCCCCTGAGCGTACATCTCGCGGACCGGATCGCTGCTGCGGGCGACATCATTGACCAGCGCGGCGAACGCACAGCCCGATCCCGGATCGTTCAGGTGTCGTTCGCTCAGGTAACGCTCCACCAGATCGCTCATTGTCAGCGTGGAATCCGGTTCGGTGTATTTTTCCAGAGCACTGGCCCGCTTATCGAAGGCGCATTGCAGGGCCTCTTCAACGAGTTTTTCCCGGGATTCGAAGTGTTTGTAGAATCCGCCGCCCGTTCGACCCGCTTCCTTCATGAGGTCGGCCACCCCGATGCCGTTCAGCCCGACTTCGCGGAAGCGTGCGGCGGCAAGGTCGACGATGTGTTCATGAATGGCAGCCTTCTCGGCCTGTGAGCGCGACATGGGAACCTCCGCTGACAACGTTCTGAGCGATATGGCGATTGATCATACGCCAAATGTGGCACGCCCACGCGGTGGATTGGAGGGCGCACGACATCCTGTTCCGGCGCCTCATCCGCTCGCGCAGTAATCAGCTAAGCTGCACTGGCTGTCTACCTTCAGGGAGCTTCGATGGATCATCTGTGGTTCGCCTATCCACTGATCAGCGCCTCGCTGTTGCTGATCATCGACCTGCTGCTCTGGCAATGGCTTCACCCCCGATTTCTGCGGCGCAAGCTCGTGTGCCGGCTGGTGCTGTTCGTCCTCTTCAGCATGGCCCTGCTCGACGGCGGCCTGAGCCCGCTTTATCAGGTGCCCATGGACTGGTCGGTGCCGCGCCATGTGTTGGGTACGCTGCTGACCATTGCCTGGTGGCTGTTCGGCGCACGCACGCTGACCGTGCTGGCAGTGGTGGTGATGGAGCCGCGCATCGGTGGCAAAGGCCATCTGCTTCAGGACGTGATGGGCGCAATCATCTTTCTGGTGGCCGCGGTCGCTGCGGCGGGGTATGTGCTGGATCTGCCGGTCAAGGGCTTGCTGGCGACGTCCGGCGCAGTGGCGATCATCTTCGGTCTGGCGGTGCAAAGCACCTTGGGTGACGTGTTCTCCGGCATTGTGCTCAACGCCACCAAACCGTTCCGTGTCGATGACTGGATTCGCGTCGACGATATCGAAGGCAAGGTGATCGAAATCGACTGGCGCTCGACCCATCTGCTGACGTCCGAAGGCAGCATGGCGGTCATCCCCAATTCCATGGCGGCCAAGACCCGCATCGTCAATTTCAGCCGCCCGGATCACTTTCATTCGGTCACGCTGTCCATCGAGCTGTCGACCCGTCTGCGCCCCAGCCTGGTGCTGGACTCGCTGGACAAGGCGCTGCAGGGCTGTCGTGAGCTGCTGGCCCAGCCCAAGCCCTCGGCGATCGTGGTCAAGTCCGGCATGCGCACGGTCGAGTACGAGGTCACCGGCTACGTCAAATCCCGTGACCGACGCTCGGCGGTGCGCAATCAATTGTTCGATCTGATCCACCGGCAATTGGCGTCCACCGAAACCCGGCAGGAACAGTTGCGCCCTGCTTCCCGGCAGTCTCAGGTGCTCAACACCGTCGGCGCCTTGCGCATGCTCAGCGACGCGGATCGCGCTCAGCTTGAGCAACACATGCGTCTGGCCGCCTATACCGCCAAGGAAATCGTGCTGGCCGAAGGTGTGGTCCCCGATGCGCTGTTCATCATTGAATCAGGCGTGGTGTCGGTTTCCCTGCTGCGGCCCGAGGGTTGGCTGGAACTGGGACGGATGGGGCCCGGCGAGTTGCTCGGCGAGGGCGGTTTCGTGGACGCCTCGCCGACACAGGCGCGCTTCTGCGCTTACACCGATTGCATGATTTACCGGATCGAAAAGGCCGACCTGGAGCCTTGGCTGGCCGAACATGGGGAATTGCTCGGCGCGTTGGCGGGGCTCGCGAAATTCCGCGCCAAGGCCCGTGCGTCGATGCTCGAAACCAAGCCGGCGGTGGCCGATCCGAGCGGATTCCTCAGTTGGTTGCGCAAAAGCGTCAAGCGCCTGGAAATCACTCGCGGCCCGCGCCCGCCCGACAGAATGAGTTGAGATGTCCGACACCCTTCGTGACAGATTCGTCGCCGCAGATCGTTCTGGCCCGACCGCACGCAGCGGCACCGACCTCTGGATTCGACGCAACGAGTGCTCTACATTGCCTGTTCATTTGAACGCCAGCCGAGTTGCCCACATGCCCGCATCCCCTCCGACCCTGCATCCTCAAGTCCTGCGCGCTGGCGACGCGGTAGCGCTGGTGTCGCCGGCAGGGCCGGTGGCCAAGGCAAGGGTTCAGGCGGCTGTGCGCGAGCTGACGGCGTGGGGATTGCGCCCTAGGGTTTACCCGCACGCACTGGACAGCACGGGATTTCTTGCCGGCAGCGATGCCGACCGGGTGGCGGATCTGAACGACGCGCTCGCCGATCCGGACATCCGCGCCGTGTTGTGTAACCGGGGCGGCTATGGCGTGCAACGCATTCTCGAGCACGTCGATTACGATGCCGTGCGCCGCGACCCGAAACTGGTGGCGGGCTTCTCCGACATCACGGCGTTGCACGGCGCACTCTGGAACCGGACCGGCCTTGTCACCGTTCACGGCCCCGTAGCCGCGCAACTGGAGCGAGGCGGCGTTTTCGCCAGCACCCTCAAGCAAGCGCTGATGACCACTCAACCCTCGGTGATCACGGCCGACGCCAACGAGCCCACCTTCAGCGTGCGCACCCGTGGCGTTACCGAAGGCATTCTGCTGGGCGGCAACCTGAGCATGCTCTGCACCTGCGTCGGCACGCCGTTCATGCCCGATCTGCGCGATGCGATCCTGCTCATCGAAGATGTCGGCGAACTGGCATACCGGGTCGATCGGTTACTGACACAATTGCGCAACTGCGGAATCCTCCAGCAGGTGCGCGGTATTGCGGTCGGCCAGTTCAGCGAGCCCGGCCACGGCAATAATCCGGTGCGGCCTCCAGATGTACTCAGTGAGCGGCTGGGCGACCTGGGGATCGTGCTGTTGGGCGGACTTTCCATCGGTCACGGCGATCGCAATCTGGCCGTGGCACTGGGCACTCACGCGGTGCTGAATGCCGACGAAGGCACGCTGACCGTTTCAGCGGCGGCGCGCTGACCGACGCGGATCGCGCGATCAGGCGGCCTCACCGTCGAGCCTGAACGGCGCACGAACTGTCACCGCAGGCCGGTTTCGCTCCTTCCTGGCGCGTTATTGATTGACGCAACAGGCCGCTGATACCGGGTGGTCGTGCTCACTGCGCTTTGCTGCCTGCTCTGGATACGCCGGTCACCATTCTGGAAGCGACGCTGGCGTAGCTATTTGCCATTATTCCGACGTCAAAGACTTGTTTTGCAGCTGACCCGTTGAGAATCTGCACGAAAATTGAATGGCCGTACTGAGCTGGCCTCAATGTGTGCGCCTTCAGCTGTCGAGCGGGGATTGAGCGATATGATTTCGGCCGTGAAAACGCGTTTTGCCAATCTGGGTATGGCCAAGAAGCTGGGCATCGGGTTCGTGCTGGTTCTGCTGCTGACCGCCCTTGTCGCCGCCATTGGCGTCTGGTCGTTGCGCTCGATCAGCGTGCATTTCGACAGCCTCAAGGACATGACCGCGCTCAACACCGGGCTCAACCGGGTTCGCCTGCTGGAGCAGGATTACGCCCTGCACAGCGATCCGAAGGTCGTCGATCAGTTGCACGCGGGGCTCGATGGTCTGAATGCTCAGGCCGAGCAGCTCAAAGCCAGCTCTGCCGTGAATCAGCAGGTCATGGGCGAGGTCCAGCAGGCGCTCGCGGCGTATCGCAAATCCTTCGATGAATTCGTCAGCATCAGTCAGAGCAAGGATCTGGCGCTGGAAATGGCCAGTTGGTCGGTGTCCAGCGTCGCCAACAATCTTGACGTTCTGCAGGCCGGGCTCGCGGATGACGGAGCCTACGGCCTGAAAGATTCGCAGGGCCAGCAGGGCGGGGAGTTCATCGAACAATCGAATCAGGTCAGCCAGATTTCCAAATTGATGATGCAGGCCATGGACGAAGCCCGCGTGCGGCTGGACAAGAGCCGCAAGACCGGTTCCGGTGAAGAAGCCAAGACAGGCCAGATCGAGCAGGCGATTCAGGCCCAGGAGCTCGCCGAACAGCTCAAAGGCGTGATCAAGGACGCCGGCTACTTGACCGTGCTGACCGAAGTGGGCGGGCATATCACCAACTTCAGCGACAAGCTCAACGAGTACACTGGGCTGCTGGACAGTGAAGCCAAGGTTTCTGCGCAACTGGCGACCAACGCCAAAACCGTCGTGCAGCAGGTCAATCAGGCTTACGACGCGGAAGATCAGTCGATGCTGGCGGAGCTTCAGGCCAACTCGCTGAAAATCATCGGCTCTTCGGTCCTTGCATTGTTCGTCGGTCTGATCGCCTCGTTTGTCATCACCCGCCTCATCGTCGCCCCGCTGCGCAGTGTGATCGCCATCGCTCAGCGGATCGCTTCGGGTGATTTGAGCGGCACGGTCCAGGTCACCCGCAAAGACGAAATCGGCCAGCTGATGCAGGCCATGCAGCAGATGGGCGCCGGCCTGAGTGGCATCGTCAGCGGCCTGCAGGCGGGGATCGAACAACTGGCGACGTCGGCGCACTCGTTGTCAGCCGTGACCGAGCAGACCAATCTGGAAGTCAGCACCCAGAAAGAGGAAACCGAGCAGGTGGCCACGGCCATGAATCAGATGACCGCCACCGTTCACGACGTGGCCCGTAATGCTGAGGAAGCGGCGCTGGCAGCACAGACCGCTGACACCAAGGTCGACAGCGGCCAGGCGGTGGTGCGCCAGAGCATGCAGCGCATTGAGCAGCTGGCGTCTTCGGCGAACTCGGCCAGTCACAGCATCGAAAACCTCAGCGCCGAGATCCAGAACATCGGCAAAGTGCTGAGTGTGATCAAAAGTGTCGCGGAGCAGACCAACCTGCTGGCCCTCAACGCGGCCATCGAAGCCGCGCGGGCAGGCGAGCAGGGCAGAGGCTTCGCGGTGGTCGCCGATGAAGTGCGAGCGCTGGCCAGGCGCACTCAGCAATCGACCGAAGAGATCGAGCGGTTGGTGACCAGCCTGCAATCCGGAGCGCAAGCCTCGGTGGCGCAGATCCAGAACAGCGGCGAGCTGGTGAAGCTGGCCGTGAGTGATGCGCTACAGACCGAGAGCGCCTTGGGCAGCATTGCGGCAGCGGTGTCGATGATCCAGCAGATGAATCAACAGATCGCCGCCGCCGCCGAAGAGCAAAGCTCGGTGGCCGAAGAGATCAACCGCAGCGTCACCAGCATCCGCGCCAGCGCCGATCAATCGGCCCTGGCCATGCAAGGCAACGCCGCATCCAGCATCCAGCTCGCCTCACTGGGCATGGAATTGAAAGGCATGGTAGGGCATTTCAGGCTGAAATAACGCCTCGCCTGAGCGCGGCATGTCACGCCTGCTGGGCAGGCCAGTAACCGGCAGCCAGACCTGCAGACGCGGTGTCTGCCCTCACTTGCGATAATTCAGAATCAGCAACGTCAGAACCCCTGCCACGATCCCCCAGAACGCCGAGCCGATGGAAAACAGCGTCAGCCCCGACGCGGTGACCATGAAGGTGATCAACGCGGCTTCGCGTTCTTTCGGCTCGTTCATTGCCACCGTCAGGCCGTTGATGATCGAACCGAACAGTGCGAGCGCGGCGATCGACAGCACCAATTCCTTGGGAAACGCCGCAAACAGCGCCGCCAGCGTGGCGCCGAACACGCCGGCGATGGCGTAGAAAATTCCGCACCAGATGGCCGCCGTGTAGCGTTTGCTGCGATCTTCGTGAGCGTGCGGGCCGGTGCAGATCGCGGCGCTGATGGCGGCAAGCGTGATGCCGTGAGCGCCGAATGGGGCAGTGAGGATCGAAATCAACCCGGTTGCACTGATCAGCGGAGAGGCGGGGACGTGGTAATCGTCTGCGCGCAACACCGCGATACCGGGCATGTTCTGCGAGGTCATGGCCACCACGAAGAGCGGAATGCCGATGCTGATCGTAGCGCCCAGCGAAAACGAAGGCGTCGTCCAGACCGGCACCGCAACTTCCAGCGTGAACCCGCTGAAGTCGAGCATGCCGAGCATGGCCGACAGCGCCACGCCGACCAGCAAGGTGACCAGCACGGCGTAACGCGGCGAGAAGCGCTTGACGATGAGGTAGGTGAAAAACATCCCCAGCACCATGCCGGTGCGGTGCTGCGCGGCGATGAAAATCTCGCTGCCGATCTTGAACAGGATGCCGGCGAGCAAGGCCGCGGCCAGTGAGGTCGGCAGGCGTTTGACCAGTTTTTCGAAGGTGCCGGTCACGCCGCAGATGAACACCAGCAGCGCGCTGGTGATAAAGGCGCCGATGGCCTCCGGATACGCCACATGGCCGAGGCTGGTGATCAGCAACGCCGCGCCCGGCGTCGACCACGCCACAGTTACCGGCGAGCGGTAGCGCAACGATAAACCGATGCTGCAGATCGCCATGCCGATGAACAGCGCCCAGATCCAGGAGGAGATCTGCGCCGGCGTCAGGGCGGCCGCCTGTCCGGCCTGAAAGATGAGCGCCAGAGAGCTGGTGACGCCCGTCATCATGGCGATGAATCCGGCGACGATGGCCGAAGGCGAAGAGTCGGCCAGTGGTCGCAGCGGCGTGTGTGTCGCGTCAGTCATTCGGTGTTCCTGCAAGCGGCGGTTGGATCAGAATGGCTAGCCTATACGCAGTTGTTACCGTTCGTTGCGATACAGCCATACGCGCAATAATCGGCACAGTTGCCAGGCCCGAGTGCATCGCCCGCACAGGCTAATCACCGGACCGCTGCGCGATGTGAATCCGTTACTCGGGGCAGAGCGACGCGACGGTGATCATTTCACCGCATGCCCCAGTGCCTGATTGACCGCCAGCCAGCCGTCCACCGCCTCCCGGCCAGCTTCGGCAAAGACCTTCTGCAGCAACTTCACCTGTTCGCGCCGCAGCGATTCCTCGAACCTGGCGCCTTCGGCCGTCAGTTCCAGCAGCCGCTTACGCTTGTCGTCCTCGGGCGCGACGCTGAGCACCAGTTCCATCTCGATCAACTGCCGCAGCGGGGTATTCAACGCCTGTTTGCTCACGCCCAGTACACCGAGCAGTTCCTTGACGCTGAGGCCCGGGTAGCGCGCGATGAAAAACACGATGCGCTGGTGCACCCGACTCAGGCCGCGCCGATCAAGCATCTCGTCGGCTTTGGCGGTGAACGCCTGATAACCGAAAAAAAACGCTTCCATGGCAATTTGCTGCGTTGCAGCATTTTTAAGGTCAAGCATATTGACGTATCCGTATGAGTCGTCGTAATTTCGGTCAACCAGTTTGACGTATTTCCGATTATGTCCGCCAGCGGTGATCACATGCCTTTTTCCGAACGCGTTACCCGACTGAAGAGTTCTCTGATTCGCGAAATCCTGGCCGCTGCCCAGCGTCCGGAAATGATGTCGTTCGCAGGCGGTCTGCCGGCTGAGACCATGCTGCCGCACAGCGAGTGGTCGGGCATGCCGCGCAGCATCGGCCAATACGGCATGAGCGAGGGCGAGCCGCAATTGCGTGAAGCGCTCGCCGCGCAGGCACGCGCGCTGGGCATCCCTTGTGAGGCCAGTCAGGTGATGATCGTCAGCGGGTCGCAGCAGACACTGGACCTGGCGGCGAAACTGTATATCGACAAAGGCACCGAAATTCTTCTGGAGGGCCCGACGTACCTCGCGGCTCTGCAGATTTTCCAGCTGTTTGGCGCCGATTGCCTCACCGTCCCGTTACTCACCGACGGCCCGGACCTGAAAGTACTGCGTGAGCGCCTGACGCGTCACGCGCCTTCATTCGCCTACCTGATCCCGACCTTCCAGAACCCGTCTGCCGTGCGTTACAGCGAGCAGGCGCGGGACGCCGTCGCAGCACTGCTGGACGAGTTCGGCGTCACGTTGATCGAGGACGAACCCTATCGCGAGTTGAGTTTTGACGGCGCCAGCGCGCGGCCTATCGTCAGTCGTCTGAAAAAGGCCAGCTGGATCTACACCGGAACCGTGTCCAAGACACTGATGCCTGGCCTGCGCGTAGGGTTCCTCATCGCCACGCCCGATCTGTTTCCGCACCTGCTCAAACTCAAGCAGGCGGCCGATCTGCACACCAATCGCGTCGGTCAGTGGCAGGCGTTGCAATGGATCGGCAGCGAGCAGTACCAGCAGCACCTGCTGGAATTGCGCGGTTTCTACCGCACCCGTCGGGATCAGTTCGAGGCGGCGCTGCAGCGTCACTTCAGCGGCCTTGCCGAGTGGAACTCCCCGCAGGGCGGCTTGTTTTTCTGGCTGACCCTCAAACAGAAAATCGACACGCGCACCTTACTCGACAGCTCGCTGGCGCAGAACGTTGCGTTCATGCCCGGCGAGCCGTTTTTCACCGATCCGGACGCCAATCCCGGTTACCTGCGGCTGAACTTCAGCCACATCGATCCGCAACGACTCGACGAAGGCCTGAGACGTCTGGCGGCGGTCATCACAGACGCGCAGGCCGCCCAGGCAGCCTGATACATTACGCACACGCAGCAGCGGGCACGTTTGCACGAACGAAGGGGAGAGCAACAGATGTACAAGGTTTACGGCGATTACAACTCGGGCAACTGCTACAAAATCAAATTGATGCTCAGCCTGTTGGGCGCGGCGTACGAGTGGGTGCCGATCGACATTCTCAAAGGCGAGACCGAGACCGAAGCGTTTCTGGCGAAAAACCCGAACGGCAAGATCCCCGTTCTGGAGCTGGAAGACGGGACGTGCCTGTGGGAATCCAACGCGATTCTGAACTTCCTCGCCGAAGGTACGCCTCTGCTGCTGACCGAGCCGCGTCTGCGCACGCAGATGCTGCAGTGGCAGTTTTTCGAGCAATACAGCCACGAGCCGACCATCGCCGTTGCCCGTTTCATCCAGTTTTACCTCGGCCTTCCCGAAGAGCGTCTGGAGGAATACCGCTCGCTGCACAAGCGCGGTTACAAAGCCCTGAAAGTGATGGAACAGCAACTGCAACGCACGCCGTTTCTGGTGGGCGAACATTTTTCCATCGCCGATATCGCACTGTACGCCTACACCCACGTCGCTCATCAGGGGGGCTTTGACCTGACTCAATTCCCGGCCATCCAACACTGGCTCGAGCGTGTTCAGCAGCAGCCAGGCTACGTCGGCATGCTGGATTGAGTGTCGGCGCAATTAAAAAGCCGGTCCTGGCAGCAGTGACCGGTTTTTTTGTGTCTGAGTACCGTGCAAGCAAAAAGGATCGTCCGGTATCGGCCGGACGCTCAATGATGAAAAGGGAGATTGCAATGCGCTTCATGATGATAGCGGTGGGCACGTTCATGGCGCTGGGCATCGGCTGTTCCGCCCAGGCGCAGGATTGTGATTCGACTCAGGCGGCGATGAACCAGTGCGCGAGCAAGCAGTACGCAGCGCTGGACAGCGAGTTGAACGCTCAGTACAAGGCGCAGATGGCGTTTCTCACGAGCCCGGCGAAGAAGAAGGCTCTGCAGGATGCGCAGAAGAAATGGATCGCCTTTCGTGACGCCGATTGCGCGTACCAGGTGGGCAAACGTGAGGATGGCGGCAGCCTGTGGCCACTTGCGCAGGCGCAGTGCCTGACCGAGCAGACCCGGACGCGCGTCGAGCAGTTGAAAGCTTATACGGCATGTCGGCAGGAAGGCTGCCCGAAATAAGCGTCGATGACGGCTGTCATTGCAGCGGCGTCGATCGACGGCCGCTACAGGGTTTCAGCCGGGCGAGCGCTGTCAGGCTGCCGCGAAGCGCTTATCGAGGTAGTCGATGATCGCCTTGGATTCATACATCCAGACGGTCTGGCCGGCTTCTTCGATCCGCAGGCAAGGCACTTTGATCTTCCCGCCTTCTTTGAGCAGAGTCTGACGGTCGAGCTCGTTGTTCTTCGCGTCGCGCAGCGCCACTGGCACGTTAAGGCGGCGCAGCGTGCGGCGGGTCTTCACGCAGAACGGGCAGGCGTGGAACTGATACAGCGTCAGGTCCTGTGCCGACGCGTCGACGGCCGCCTGCGCTTGCGGCGAACGCTTTTTCTTGCCGGGACGGGTCAGGAAATCCACCAGGATGACGACCTGGCCCAGGCCGACTCTCAATGCCTTCATCAACATGCTCAAACCTCATTTGGCGGTAACCACCGCCAGACGGCCGCAACGTCGGCTGCGGCCTTTCAGAAAGCCCGGATCACTTGATCAGGCTGAGGAACTCAGTGCGGGTCGCCGCGTTTTCGCGGAACTCGCCCAGCATCACCGAGGTGATCATCGAGGAGTTCTGCTTCTCGACACCGCGCATCATCATGCACATGTGTTTGGCTTCGATCACGACCGCAACACCCAGAGCGCCAGTGACCTGCTGAATGGCTTCGGCGATCTGGCGGCTGAGGTTTTCCTGGATCTGCAGGCGGCGGGCATACATGTCGACGATGCGCGCCACTTTCGACAGGCCAAGCACCTTGCCGCTCGGGATATAGGCCACGTGGGCCTTGCCAATGAAAGGCAGCAGGTGGTGTTCGCAGAGTGAGTACAGCTCGATGTCCTTGACCACCACCATCTCGCTGTTGTCGGAGCTGAACAGTGCGCCGTTGGTGACTTCTTCGAGAGTCTGCTGATAGCCGCGGCAGAGATACTGCATGGCTTTGGCCGCACGTTTCGGGGTGTCGAGCAAGCCTTCGCGGGAAACGTCCTCGCCGAGTTGACCAAGGATCGCCGTGTAGTTCTGTTCCAGTGTCACAGGGGTGTGTTCCGTGTGGGTTCAAGAAAGGCAGGGGTGCTCGCCTGCAAAGGCGCACATAGTAGCGTAGCTGGGCGGGCAGGTGTATGGCGGGCGACCGACAAACCTGCGGCATCTCGACGCCGGGCTGTCTCGCAGGGACCTTTACCCAACCTTTACCCAGCCCATATGTCGAAATGTGTCGGCTCGTTGTCTGATTTAACGGGTGACAGATGCCCGGATGAAGAGAGTGAATATGATGTTTAGCCGAATCGCGAAAATCGCACTGGTGATCGCCCTGACGTCGTCGGTTTCGGGATGTTTCTTTGGCCCCGGCTGGGGACGCCATGGTGGTGGCTGGCATGACCATCGTTACTACGACGGCGGCCATTACGACGGCGGACGGGGCGGCTACGGCCCGGGTCCGGGTTATTACCGCCGCTGATCTTCATAGACCGATCAGGTGTGGATGCCCTGATCTCAATCGAGCGCTGAACGCAGGCCGCGACTGGAGGGATTCCTCGTCGCGGCCTTTTTCATGGCATCGTTCGTATCAACGGTGATACCGGCCGGGTACCAAATGACGACGCGGTTTGACGGGCTCGCGCTGTCAGACTGGGCAGGTGATAAATGCCTGCCGTTGAGAGAGTAACGAGAATGTTGAGTCGTATAGCGAAAGTCGCGATGGTCGTCGCGGTCATGTCAGCCATGTCCGGTTGCTGGCCTTTCTGGGGTCCGGGCGGAGGTGGTCATGGCGGTGGGCACGGAGGCGGCGGTGGCGGTCATTACGAGGGTGGCGGCCCCGGCGGTGGCGGTCCGGGTCCGCGCTGATACCGGATCAGCGTCACATCCTGAGCGCTGCCGTCAACGGCGCTGCTCAGGATCGCTGGGCGGATGCATCCGGAACGGGGTTGATCAGGCTCCCGAACGGTCCGGTCAGGCGGAATATCTCTGCCCCCTGATCGCATTTCGCAGTTGATGCCCAGCCGTCCAAGGCCGCGCCACCGCAAGGTTATTCGTCACGCCCATCCATCATGGTGCGCTTGAGCATCACGTAGACCGCGCCCGCGCCGCCATGGCGGGGGATGCACGAGGTGAAGCCCAGCACCTGTTGATGCTGGCGCAGCCAGGTGTTGACGTGGCTTTTGATCATCGGACGTTTGCCGTCCAGCCGGACCGCTTTGCCGTGGGTGATGCGCACACAGCGGATTTCCAGGCGGGTGGCCTCGGTCAGAAACTCCCACATCGTCTCGCGCGCCAGCTCCACACTCATGCCGTGCAGATCCAGGCTGCCCTCAAAGCTGATCTGACCCAGCTTGAGCTTGCGCATCTGGCCTTCCTGAACCCCGTCGCGCGCCCAATACAGCGCGTCCTCGGGGCCTACGTCGATCACGAACTGGTCCGACAGACCGTCCACGGTAATCGTCGCATCGGAACGGACGGTCGCTGCCTGACGCAATCTGGCCAGATTCTTACGGTCTGTTTTGGGTTTGCCCACATCGGCGTGTTCAGTCTTGATGGGCTTTACGCCACGAATCTCGCTTCTGAACAGGGAAAAGTCGTCGTCTTGCATGTTGGTCTCCGCGAAGGACGCCAGTTTAACCAAGTCACGCCGCAATCGGCGCGACTAAAATGATCAAACGGCTGCGGATGCCGCAGGGCAGGGGTCAGTCGTGCTTCTTCATCAGGTGCGGGGACATGTTGAGCTCGCCTGCACGACGGCGGCGACGGCGACTGCGGCGCCAGAGCCAGACGCCGGCGTACAGCAGGAGCAGGCCGACGATGATCGTCACGACGGCGCCTGCCGGGCTGGCATTGAGCTCGCCGAGTGCAGCGGGGTGACCGATCAGGCTGGCCACGCCAGCCATGGCGAGCAGGATGCCCGCGGTGGCGAGAATTGCCGAGATTGCTGCGCCAAAGCGCATTCCCCAGTTGCTCTGGCCTTTCGGGCGCAGGCGACGGGCATCAAAACCATCGGATATTTTCATTCCGATTTCCTCTATGGGTATCGGCGCTCTGACCCGTCTGCGTAGGCGGGGTTCCCGCAGGGTCAGGATTCAAAGGTAAACACGACTGATTAATGGATAGGCGGTTATGTGATAGGCATCACACAACCTGATGAGCGCATTTGTACGCTTTTTCTTCAGGAACTGCCGGAAAATGATGCGCCGGCCGGGCAATGGGCTGCGGATGGGTCGGATCAGTTCCTGAGGAAAGGTGTCGCGCTCAGATCAGGCTTTCGGTCTGCGTCAGCCTGGCGAAGTTGTCGTTCATGATTGCCATCTCCGCCTGCTGCACCAGCTCGGCCTTGATCACGCCGGTTGGCGTCGGCAGGTCGCGGGTCGCGCAGGCGTCTTCGACCAGCGTACAGCGGAAGCCATAATCCTTGGCCGCTCGAACCGTGGTGCTGACGCTGGAGTGACTCATGAAGCCGCAGACCACCAGATCCAGACGACCGAGGTCTTCGAGCAGCTTGTGCAGGGTCTTGCCATCGTCAGTGGTCAAGGTGCCGTTCAGTGCGTTGGGCAGGCGTTTCTCGATGATGAGGTCCCCGGCCTGCGGCTGCAGTTCGGGCACGAACTTGCCGCGCTCGCCCTGCGGGTCGAACATGCCGCCGACCGTGCCCAGATGGCGGACGTGGATAATGGGCGACTTCGCGGCGCGGGCTGCGTCGACCAGTTTGACGATGTTATCGATGGCTTCCTGAACCCCGGTCAGGGCCAGCGGGCCGCTGAGGTATTCCCTCTGGGCATCGATGATGATCAGCGTGGCATTACTCAAAGTGGCCGCTGCGTATTCACGGCCACTGAGTTGAAACATGGTCTTGGGACCGTTGTTTGAAACAGACATCTGGGGCTCCTTCGAGTGGGGCTTTTGCCACATTGTCCACTGGCAGAGCGATTCTGTGAATCGTCATGCTCACAGACGTCGCTTTTTTCGCCGGGCTTAAAGCTGTCGAGCAGGTCGCGGTTACTGTCATATTGCCTGCAAATTGTACGAAAGGCTGTTGAAAATTTTCCGGGGTACGCCGGTGTCGGGTTCAGGCATCGTTTGTTGAAGGGATGGCTGCTAGAATCGCCCGTCGTTTTTTCAAGGAGTCTGCTGTGATCACTTCCCGCCTGCGCACCCTGCGCGATCATATCCGTTGGGCTGTCAGCCGTTTCCACGGGGAAGATCTGTTCTACGGCCATGGCACCGACAACGCCTGGGACGAAGCCCGCCAACTGGTTCTGGGGGCGCTGCACCTGCCTTGGGAAATCTCCGATAACTACCTCGATTGCAACCTCGAAGACGAAGAACTGGTGCAGGTGCAGCGCCTGATCAAACGCCGCATCGATGAGCGCGTGCCGACCGCCTACCTGCTGGGCGAAGCCTGGTTCTGCGGCATGTCGTTCATAGTCGACGAGCGCGTGCTGATCCCGCGCTCACCGATCGGCGAGCTGATCGAGCAGCGTTTCGAGCCGTGGCTGGCGAACGAGCCTGCGCGAATTCTCGACCTGTGCACCGGCTCGGGCTGCATCGGCATCGCCTGCGCGGACGTCTTCCCGGATGCCGAAGTGGCGTTGGCGGATCTGTCGTTCGAAGCGCTGGAAGTGGCGAACCAGAACATTGAGCGTCATGGTCTCGATGCGCGCGTCTACACCGTGCAGGGCGACGGTTTCGACGGTCTGCCAGGTCAGCGTTTCGATCTGATCGTGTCCAACCCGCCGTATGTGGATGCCGAGGATTTCGCCGACATGCCTGATGAGTATCAGCATGAGCCTGAGCTTGCGCTGGCCTGTGGCGATGACGGCCTGAACCTGGTGCGTCGGATGCTGGCGCAGGCGGCGGATCATCTGACCGAGAAGGGGCTGTTGATCGTCGAAGTCGGGAACAGTCAGGTTCACGTCGAAGCGCTGTACCCGGAAGTCGATTTCGCCTGGCTCGAGTTCCGCCGCGGTGGCCACGGCGTGTTCATGCTGACCGCCGGGCAGTGCCGCGAGCATCAGGCGCTGTTCGCTGCAAGGATTTGAGGCAGACCTGAACGTCTCGAGAGGGCTCGCTGGCGAATGGTCAGAACGCAGTTGCCGACCTTGACGCCGCATTCGCCAGCAAGCTGACCCCATCAAGACGATGGGGATCGGGCTTACCGGTGGGTGGCGATCCAGATCAGCAACCCGGCCTGAAACACGGCGAAAGTCTCCAGACAGGCGATGGTGAAGCGCAGACCACTGTCATCCCGGCGGTATTTGCTGACCTTGTCTTCCGCTTTCTTGATCGTCACTTCCTGTTCCAGAATCTTCTGTTCGGCGGCCTGCAGCATCTGCGCAGCTTCGAGGATTTCCACGATCTGGATCTTGTCGGTGTTCCAGGTGTTGTTCAGATTGCCCACTTTGGCATCTTTGACGCTGCCCTTGAGGTGCTGCGCATCGGCGTAGGCGACGTCAAAGCCTTGGGTCTTGAGAAAGTGGTCCCGACGCAGGCGCGTGTCTTCGTTCAGCGCATCTTTGTTGGCCAGCGCTGTGCCTTCGATCTTGTATTCGGACCAGCGCTTTTGCGCCCAGTGGATGCCTTGAGCCAGCATGAAGCGACCCAGGCCACGGTTCCACGGCTCGATCTGCAAGCCCGATTCAGGGCCGACACGGACGGTGCGGTTGCTGTGGTCTACCCAGACGTCCAGGTGATTCTGTTCTTTGCGGGTTTTCTGACCCGGCAACTGGTAATTCATGCGCAGCAGGCTGAAATCCTTGCTGTGCCGCTCGGCCTTGCCAAATTCGACGAAACGCAGCGGTCGTCCGCCGGTTGCGCGGTCGGTCGGCAGCGGGGCCAGACGCAGCATCGAGAAATGCTCGGCCTGCACCTCTTCCCACAAGACGGGGGAGGCTGCTTCAGCTTCTTTGGCGTCGGTCGGGGCGACCGGCTCGGCCACACTCATTGCTTCTGTCATCACGGCGATCCTGTTCTCGACATTGCTCGGCAAACACAATGCCAGCATCTCGATATCGGCCGTTTTCGACGAAGCTGAAGGGGAAAACCATGCAGAAACAGTTTGTTTTGCCCCGCAGCAGAGCCTTCGAGGCAGTTGGCTGCGGGGTAGGTCGCGTGCGGGTGCAGTTCAGGCGGCGGGCAGGGCGCCGATGAACGTGAGAATCCGGTCGGTGACTTCGCTGGCCAGTGGCAGCTGCGGGTCCTTGTACGATGCCAACTGACGCTTCATGTCCATCGGCACGATGCGCAGCACGTGGTTCATCCCATCGATGATCGCCAGTTGCGAATCCGGTTTGGCCTGTTGAAGCAATTGCGCATCGCCGACGCCGACCTGCATGTCGTTGCGTCCCTGAATGATCAGCGTAGGGATTTTCAGACGGCCGAACGCGGCGGTCGGGTTCTGCCGGAACAGCGAAATCAGGTACGGCTGGACGCTCGGCCGGAACACCACTTGCAGCGGGTCAGGCACGTTGTCGTCGGTCTTGCCGGCCTTGATCTCCTCGATCAATTGTTCGCTGCGCGCCAGCAGAGGCGGCGGCAGACGGTATTGCAGTTGCTCGCGCACCACCTGATCGACCGGGCGGCCCGTCCCGGCAACGGAAATCAGCGCCACGGCGCCGGCGCGCTCGGCGGCCAGGGAGGCAACCAGCGCGCCTTCACTGTGGCCCATCAGAATCAACGGGCCCAGACGCGGGTCGGCCTTGAGTTTTGCGCTCCAGGCGACGGCATCGTCGACATACTTTTCTATGCTCAGATCACGCTCGTCTGGGGTGGCTGGCCGGCTGGCGGCCACGCCACGCTTGTCATAACGCACGCTGGCGATGTTGTGCCTGGCCAGGATCAGCGCCAGGCGTTTCATGCTGTCATTGCGCCCGCCATCGGTATTGTTGCCGTCGCGGTCGGTGGGGCCGGAGCCAGCAATGATCAGCACCACAGGCACCGGGTTCGGCGATTTGGGCAGCAGCAGCGTGCCGAACAGCTCGCCGGTTCCGGTGTCCAGACTGATCGGGCGTTGCAGCACCACGGGTGTTCCAGCGTGGGCGAGGGAGGACAGCAGGGTCAGGCTCAAGATGATTGCTCGCAGCGGCCAGAAGCCGCGAATCAGGGGTAAGGCACTCAGCATCTCAAGACCATCATCAATAAAGTGTCAATTGGACGCGGCCAATCGAAGAAGGTTCGAGGATGAACTACGCGCGCAGGCTGCGTATACTGGCGCGCTTGAGTTATCGACTGTTTTTCGGAGCCTCCCGCATGTCCGGCAATACCTACGGCAAGCTGTTCTCTGTTACCACCGCCGGCGAAAGCCATGGTCCGGCGCTGGTCGCTATCGTTGATGGCTGCCCGCCGGGCGTCGAGCTGTCGCTGGAAGACCTGCAACGAGACCTCGATCGTCGCAAGCCAGGCACCAGCCGCCACACCACGCAGCGCCAGGAGGCTGACGAGGTGGAAATCCTCTCCGGCGTCTTCGAAGGCAAGACCACCGGCGCTGCCATCGGCCTGCTGATCCGCAACACCGACCAGAAGTCCAAGGACTACTCGGCGATCAAGGATCTCTTCCGCCCCGCCCATGCCGACTACACCTATCACCATAAATATGGCATCCGCGATTACCGCGGCGGCGGTCGCAGCTCTGCGCGTGAAACGGCGATGCGCGTGGCGGCGGGCGCGATCGCCAAGAAATACCTGGCGACCCAGGGCATCACGGTGCGCGGCTACATGAGCCAGCTGGGACCGATCGACATCCCCTTCAAGACGTGGGACTCGGTCGAGCAGAACGCGTTTTTCAGCCCTGATCCGGACAAAGTGCCTGAGCTCGAAGCCTATATGGATCAGCTGCGCCGCGACCAGGACTCGGTAGGCGCCAGGATCACGGTGGTCGCCGAAGGCGTCATGCCTGGCTTGGGCGAGCCCATTTTCGACCGTCTCGACGCCGAGCTGGCGCACGCACTGATGAGCATCAACGCGGTCAAGGGCATCGAGATCGGTGCCGGGTTTGCCAGCGTTGCCCAGCGCGGCACCGAACACCGCGACGAGCTTACCCCTGAGGGCTTCGTGTCCAACAACGCCGGCGGGATTCTCGGCGGGATTTCTTCCGGCCAGCCGATCGTCGCCCACCTGGCCCTGAAGCCGACCTCGAGCATCACCACGCCGGGCCGTTCGATCGATGTCGACGGCAATCCGGTCGAGGTGATCACCAAGGGCCGCCACGATCCTTGCGTCGGCATTCGCGCCACGCCCATTGCCGAGGCGATGATGGCCATCGTGCTCCTCGACCATCTGCTGCGTCATCGCGGGCAGAACAGCGATGTGCGGGTGAATACGCCGGTTCTGGGTCAGCTGTAATGCCCCGGCCCGACACGGCTGCCACGGGCTGTTGAACGTGGCAGCGTTGCCGTACTGGCGACTGTCCAGTTTCTATCTGTTCTATTTCGCCTTGCTCGGGGCCACGGCGCCGTTTCTGGCGCTGTACTTCGATCACCTGGGGTTTCCCAGCGCGCGCATCGGCGAGCTGATCGCCATTCCCATGCTGATGCGTTGCGTTGCGCCGAACATCTGGGGCTGGCTCGGCGACTACACCGGGCGGCGGCTGCCCATCGTGCGCTTCGGGGCGGTCTGCACGCTGGCCTGTTTTTCGCTGATTCTGGTCGACAAGTCCTACGCCTGGCTGGCGATGGTGATGGCGCTGCACGCGTTTTTCTGGCACGCGGTGCTGCCTCAGTTCGAGGTCATCACGCTGGCGCATCTGCAAGGGCAGACCTCACGGTACAGCCAGATTCGCCTGTGGGGTTCGATCGGTTTCATCCTGACGGTGGTGGGGCTCGGACGTCTGTTCGAGTGGTTCAGCCTCGATCTGTACCCGCAGGCATTGCTGTTCATCATGGCCGGCATCGTCGCGAGCAGCTGGTGGGTGCCCAACGCCCAGCCCGTCAGCAGTGGCCCGCGCCAGGCCGGGGACGGCTTCCTCCGGCAACTGCTCAGCCCCGGCGTACTAGCCTTTTATGGCAGCGTCGCGCTGATGCAGCTCAGCCACGGCCCGTACTACACCTTTCTGACCCTGCACCTCGAGCACATGGGCTACACCCGCGGCATCATCGGTATGCTCTGGGCCGTCGGCGTGGTCGCGGAGGTGCTGATGTTTCTGGCCATGAGCCGGATCCTGCAACATTTCAGCGTGCGCCGGGTGCTGATCGCAAGCTTCGTGCTGGCGTCGCTGCGCTGGCTTTTGCTGGGTAATCTGGCTGATCATCTGCCGGTTCTGATCATCGCCCAACTGCTCCATGCCGCCACGTTCGGCAGCTTTCACGCGGCTGCCATTCATTTCGTGCAGCGTAGTTTCGGCGCGCGTCAACAAGGGCAGGGCCAGGCGCTGTATGCCGCTTTGTCCGGAACCGGCGGCGCACTGGGTGCGTTGTATTCCGGTTACAGCTGGAACTCGCTGGGCGCCGGCTGGACCTTCGCCATCGCCAGTCTGGCGGCCATGGCCGCCGCCATTCTGACTGCATCACGTTTGAAAGAGGACCGCGTATGAATCGCGAAACACTGGCCCGGGACATCATCGAAGCAGGCCGCTTTCTCTACGGTCGCGGCTGGTCGCCTGCCACCAGCAGCAACTACTCGGTGCGCCTGTCTCGGACCCAGGCGTTGCTGACGGTGTCCGGCAAACATAAAGGGCAGCTCGGCCCGGACGATGTGTTGGCCACCGACCTGGACGGCAACAGCCTTGAACCGGGCAAGAAGCCGTCGGCGGAAACCCTATTGCATACCCAGCTTTACAGCTGCAAGCCTGAAGTGGGCGCCGTGTTGCACACCCATTCGGTCAATGCCACGGTGCTGTCGCGGCTGACGGCTGGCGATCATCTGGTGTTCGAGGATTACGAACTGCAGAAGGCGTTCAGTGGCATCGTTACCCACGAATCCCGGGTGGTGGTGCCAATATTCGACAATGATCAGGACATCGCGCGCCTGGCGCAAAAGGTCCAGCCCTGGCTCGATCAGCATCCCGATTGCGCCGGTTATCTGATTCGCGGCCACGGCCTGTACACCTGGGGAGCGAAGATGAGTGATGCTTTGCGCCAGATCGAGGCGTTTGAATTTCTGTTCGAGTGCGAGTTGAAGACGCTGTCAGTCCTCAATCGCTGATGCATCGCCGCTCTTTATTTGCCTGTATGAAACGCGCCTGACCGGCCAGCAGAGCCGGCGCGCGCCGACCGAACCGAGGAACCCCGTCATGAGTAGTCTTAGCGTTTATCACGTGTCATCTCCTGAGTTGCCGAACAAGGTCCTGACCCACTTCGAAGACATCGCCTCGACCCTGGCCGAGCACGGCGTGGCATTCGACCGCTGGCAGGCAGCCACGCCCATCGCCCCGGGCGCCAGTCAGGAAGACGTGATTTCGGCCTACCGCACACAGATCGACAAACTGATGACCGAGCGCGGCTACGTCACGGTCGATGTCATCAGCCTCAACAGCGATCATCCGCAAAAAGCCGAATTGCGCGCCAAATTCCTCGACGAGCATCAGCATGGTGAGGACGAAGTGCGTTTCTTCGTGGCCGGACGGGGTCTGTTCACCCTGCACATCGGGGATTTCGTCTACGCCGTGCTGTGCGAAAAGAACGATCTGATTTCCGTCCCCGCGGGCACGCGCCACTGGTTCGATATGGGCGAGCATCCACATTTCGTCGCCATTCGACTGTTCAACAACCCGGAAGGCTGGGTCGCGAAATTCACTGGCGAATCGATCGCCAGCCAGTTCCCGCGTCTGGAAGACTGAGAATCCCATGGCCATCAAAGCAATTCTGACCGACATCGAAGGCACCACCAGTGCCGTGAGTTTCGTCTTCGACGTGCTCTTTCCTTACGCGAAGGCGAACTTGCCGGCTTATGTCCGCGAGCACGCCGACGAGGCGCAGGTGGCGGCGCAGGTGCAGGCGGTGCGTGAAGACAGCGGCGAACCTGGCGCCGATGTCGAGCGCGTGATCGAGATTCTGCTGGACTGGATTGCCGAGGATCGCAAGGCCACGCCGCTCAAGGCGTTGCAGGGTATGGTCTGGCAGCAGGGGTACCTCGCCGGGGAGCTCAAGGGCCACGTTTACCCGGACGCGGTCGAAGCGCTGCGGCGCTGGCACGCCGAAGGCTTCAGGCTTTATGTCTATTCGTCGGGATCGATTCAGGCGCAGAAACTGATTTTCGGCCGTTCCGAGGCGGGCGACCTGTCACCGCTGTTCAGCGGCTATTTCGACACGACCTCGGGTCCCAAGCGTGAAGAGGCGTCGTATCGGACCATTGCGTCGGCCATCGGCGTTGCGGCTCATGAAATCCTGTTTCTCTCGGACATCGTCGAGGAACTGGACGCCGCCCAGGCAGCCGGAATGGCGACCTGCGGGCTGGTGAGAAGCGGTGGGTCGCTGGAAGGTCATGCCAACGTTGCCAGCTTCGCGGTGATCGATCCGACGGCGTTCTGACGACACGTTCTGTCAGTAGAAAATGAACGGCCAATGTTTCTGACATTGGCCGTTTTCGTTGCTGGAGGATAAAAAATGTAAGTACGTTTTTGTTCGTTTGTGGGAAGTTGCTTGTTTGCAAGTCAGGCATGCCTGTTTGTTTTGACCCTTGTGTTTAACCCCCACGGACTGTGTAACCCTTCGCCTGTCGGATCCTGACAGCTTTTCAAGACGCGCGGGTCGTGCATGACCTGCACCGTCGGGGAGGCTGGCATCTATTACAAATCAAAGGCCATTCAGGGACGCGAAATGACGTTTTTTAAACGGAGGGGAAGATGAAAAACGTGCAAACAGGGACGCTGAGCCCATTGATCCAGCAAATGGTCAGCAGCATCACTGAACAGGACGGCGACGCCGCCATTGCTAACGCACTGGACTGGCTCAGGGAAGAATGCCGCTGCGAGCGGGCCATGCTCTATCAGTACCGCAACGGCATGTTGCTCAGTTGCATCACCGCCAACGTGGACAGTTACTGGAAAGACCTTTACTGCCAGGGTCGGTTGATGATCGAAGATCCGGTCATACGCTGCTTTCGACACACATTGGGGTTTCTCGACTGGGAAGACGCTTTCAAGACCTACCCGCCGTCATCCGCCTACATGGCGGCCGTTGAAGATTGCCAGCTGTTGCCAGCGTTTTCCTATGGGTACAGCAGCCAGAATCGTGCGAATCAGGGCGTCATCACCATCTGCTCGCTTAACGGCATGGAGCGCCCGCTGTCCCATAACGACCGCTACCTGCTGACGAGTCTGGTGCCCATGTTGCATGTGGCGGGCAAGGGCAGGCAATTGCAGACGCGGGCATTGACGCCCAAGGAGCTGGAAATTCTCAAATGGGCGCGTGAAGGCAAGACGGCCTGGGAAATCGGCCTGATCAAGGAAGTGTCGGAGGCGACCGTCAAGCATCATTTCAAGAGCATCTACGCCAAGCTCGGCGTGACCAATCGCGCTCAGGCAGTGGGCGAGGCGCTGTGTCGAGGCATTATCACCTGACAAGGTGACCCGTGCCGCGATGTCCTGGCCGCCACCGACTCATCATCCGGACGAAAAAAAACCGCGACGGCACGCATGCTGTCGCGGTTTTGAAAGGGATGCTTCAGGGCGTAGCTTCAGGGTGTAACGGGCAGCAGCTGTCGACTCAGCGAGTGTGGTAAGTCGGCAGGTCGAAGCGGTGCTGACTTTGCAGCATCGAAATGGCCGGCAGTTCACTGGCTTGTGCGGCGAGATCGCGGCGAATCGCGCTGATGACCCATTCGAGCTGAACTGGCGTGTGCAACTGGGCATAGGACACGGAGCGACGAATCTGTTTGCCCTCGTGGTTGCGCAACGACAGCAATACACCGCCGTCAGGACGCGGCTGGGTGGTGACTTCGAAATCGGAGAATACGGAAGCGAATTTTTCTTGAATGAAAGTCATGTCTAGCGGCTCCATTGCTCATGGGATAACAAGCTTGGAAGTACTAGTGCAGTGACTGTGCCAGTATTTGGCTTCAATAAAAATCGTTATAAATCAGTAAGTTACGAATTTTCAGATTTTTTTGTTTCGTGCAATTTGCATGAATGGCTGTTGGGCGTCCTGCATTTTGCGGGAGAAGAGAGGGCGGTAAGGGGAAAATCGAGCGGTGTTGAAATCTCAGACAGCGTTATCCCGGATTTATTTCCGGACGCTACAGAATATTTCCACCGCGCCGACAGATGGCTATGTGCCGCAAGCGCGTCTCTTTTGACGAGCGAACATCGCTCAAAGCTAGTCTATAAAGGCGATCAATATTTATGCCTCGTCGCTGTTAGACCGAACTGGCATCGTGCAGTGACACGGAACTTGACCTCGGGCCCGGGTCTCTGAGATTTTCCGGCTCACATGATCGATCACGCGCAGGCCGTCTGCGCTACAGGAGTTACGCAATGTCTGAAGCACCTAACGCCCCCGGTTCCGCCACGCGCATGACCGACGAAGAGGCGCTGGAATTCGCCGAGCAGGTGTTCGACCGTGCGCGGGCCGGCGATGCCCAGATGCTGGATCGCTTGCTGGAGAACGGACTGACCCCCAATCTGCGCAACCACAAGGGTGATTCGCTGCTGATGCTGGCCAGTTACCACGGGCATCAGGATGCGGTGAAGGTTTTGCTCAAACACAAAGCGGACCCGGAGCTGCGCAATGACAATGGACAAAGCCCGATTGCCGGCGCCGCGTTCAAGGGCGATCTGGAAGTCGTCCGGATTCTGGTCGAAGGCGGAGCGGACGTTGAAGGCGCGTCCGCCGATGGTCGGACCGCACTGATGATGGCGGCGATGTTCAACCGCACGGCGATCGTCGATTACCTTATCTCCAAAGGTGCCAACCCCCACGTGCAGGACGCCAAAGGCGTCACTCCGTTGATGGCCGCTCAAACTATGGGCGCTACCGAAACCGCAGAACAGTTGACCCGGTTGGGCGTGTCAGGCGCCTGAAGCGATAGAGGCGCGCAGGTTTTCCGGCTATCCTGCGCGCCTGTTTTTCGCCAGCGGACCACACGACATGAAAGCTTCACTCATCGAATTCATCAGCAAGATCAGCTCCGGCTGCATGAGCGACGAGCAAATCGAAAAAGTCGCCGATGAGGCCGCCCAGGCTTATGCCGACCCGCAAGGGTTTCTCGACGCCAACCCCGACATCAATTACGACGACACCTTTCCCATTCCCTTGGGCGAGTGGATCGTGGTGGGCAGCCTCCCGGAAACGGTGATGTTTCAGGCGGACACCTACATGGATCTGTTCAGTGAAATCACGGCGTCGTTCGGGCCCAATGTCACGTTCAACATCAAGCCCAAACAGTTGGCCAAGGCCGAACCGCTGACCGCACTGAACCGAATCCAGATCCAGCTGGGCAGCATGAACAAAGAAATGGGCGGCTATGTGCTGATGAATCTCAGCGAGCCACTGGACGATGAGTTGCAGACGGTGCTGGTCTACGGCAATGACCGTGCGCGCGTGATGGAACTTGGCGTGGAGCTGGGCATTCTCATCGAGCCGTCGCTCGAAGCGCTCAAAGCGCAGGAATGAAACGACCGGCACGGAGTGCCTGATTGCGTTGAAAGCCGAGGGGGCTCAACGTCCGGCCCCCGTGCGACTTTTACTGCCGATTTTCAGACATCCAGGTTGGAGCCCGTGACGGGAGTCGACGGTTTCGCCTGCTTGAAGTCATCCACAACGTCCTTGCCCAGGTCCGAGACCGACTCCCAGGCCTGATCCATCGTGGTTTTCACTGTATCGGTGAGCTTGTCACGGGTTTGACCGAACAGCTTGTCCTCGTGACTGGTCTTGGGCAAGGCCGCGCCAATTGCGGCGCCCAGGGCAATGCCGATGGCGGCCAATGCCAATGGCTGCTCCTTGAGCATGTAATCGAGCGTGCCCTGCAGGTTGCGGCCCTGATTCAGAAGCGCGTCCTGGGTGCGGTCAGCGGTTGACTTCAGCGTGTCGCGGGCATTCGAGGTGCCCGATGTCGCGAGCTCCTTGAGGTCACCCATTGTGTCACTCGCGCCCTCAGCCAGATGGCTGGCCTTTTCGCCGAGCTGGTGGGCCGATTGGCGCAGGTAATCTTTCGCACCGGTCAGCGAGTCACTGACGGCGGCAGCAGCGCCGCCTAACGTTTCGCCCACTTGACCGAGCACCGAAGGCCCGCTGTGCGGGCGGTTGTTCTGACCGAGCATCAGCCAGCCGACACCGACCGTGGCGAGAACGACCGGCACCGGGTTGTTTTTGATCGAGGTGCCTAGATTGGTGAAGAACTCGCCGCCGTTGTTCCGGGTGAACGCCAGCGCCTGGTCGAACAACTGCCCCGGCGACAATTTGTTTTCCAGCGCATCGACAATGTTCTCGATATTGGCGCGCCGTGCGTCGATATCGCGCTCCAGCGTATCGGGGCTCCTCGGAACCTCGACATCGGGAACAGCGTCCTGCTCGAACTGCTCTTTGGTCGCAAAACTGCTTTCAGTGCTCATGAGACTTTCCTCTGAATAGCGTCTTTATCCTTGTTGAGGGCATGCATCGTGCGTTCAGGCGCCAGTTGGGACGGTTCGAGTTGTTTCTTGCCTGACTGCACCATCACAAAACCTGCGATCATCGCGACCGCCCCGACGATCAGGGCAGCCAGCCACGGGGCAACGTAGAGCGCCAGACCGTAGACGGCGGCCATGAGCAGAATCACCAGGCCTGCGAGCATGAACACCACGCCCCCGGCCACGGCGGCGGTCGCTGCTTTGGCGGTGTCGATAGAGGTTTTGATCTCGGCTTTGGCAAGCGCCAGTTCTTCACTGATCAGTGCGGGGACCTCATGGGCCAGTTGCCGCACGAGCCCGAGCACCGATTGCTCGCTGTCCGGGTTGCTGCCGCTGCTGCGCGGAACGTCTGGATTGATGGCCATCACAGCTCTCCTTTATTTGCGGGCTTGACGGTGGACGTCTCGTCTGGCCTTGCCTGGGAGGCGTCGCGGTGGTTGTGATCTTCAAAACTGCCCATCTCGGCCCCCGATTGCTGAATCCCTGGCTCGTGGTCGCCGTCGGCGGCGGGCGCAGACGACATGCTCCAGCCGGGCGGGACCGACTGGCTGCGTATCACATCGTCGGTGTGCGGCGGGCGGACGGCGAGTTCCTCGTCGGCGGCGATTCTGGGGTCGAACGCGTCGTCTTCGGCATCGGCGCTGCGGGCTGTGGACTCAGGTGAAGAGGGCTGTGCCAGATCCGGTGTGCTGGCGCGCATGAAGCGCGAGAGGCCGAAGCCCAACGCAATGCTGCCCGTCAGAAACAGCGCCGGGTTATCGCGGGCCAGCCGCGACACCTGATGCAGCAGTTCATCGGCGCTTTTTCCGCGCAGGCTTCCGGCAAAGCTCCCCAGGCTGTCCGCGACATCAGTGATGTAATGAGACAGGCCCAAGGTGTCCTTGTCCTGCAGTTGTTCGGCCGCCGACGTCGCACTCCGGGCCAGATTTTCTATCTCGTCTGCCGCGCGCTGCCGATACTCGTCCAGATGTTCAGTCCCTTGTTCCCGCGCCGTGTCGAACAGTGCCTTGGCGTCGTCCTGCAGGGTGTGGAGTGCGTCATTGGGTGGCATGGAACGCTGCTGCGCGCCGTCGCCGCCTTGGTTGATCGTGGGCATCTTGGTCACCTTCCTTCATAGAAAGAGATGCTCACCGCGGCTTCACTTCTGGCAGTTGCATCTCGCACGGCAGGAAATCTGCACGCTGTAAAGGGTTGAGCCGGGAGTAGAATCAGTAGTTCTGAAGGAGAGACGGACGGCGGCTGCATCTTTCGCAAGGGCGCTGCACACACCCGACGGAACCCTCATCGCGCCGCGCGACTCCTATCTGGGCAAGCCTTCAATAAGGAGCGACACCATGGGTTCCACCTTCAATGGTCTGGTTGGACTGATCATTCTGGCCCTCGACATCTGGGCCATCATCAATGTGTTGAAGAGCGGCGCCGAGACCGGCATGAAGATTCTCTGGGTGCTGTTGATCGTGCTGCTTCCGGTGCTGGGCCTGATCATCTGGGCAATCGCCGGTCCGCGAGGCAACGTTCGCATCTAGACGGTGGCAAGGATTCAGAACATCGACGCCTGATTGGCCTGTTGCGCAATCAGGCGTTTTTCATGGGCGTCGCTGCGAGATTCGACCTGTCATGGCGGGCGACGTAGAATGCGCGCCTTTCTTGTGGGCGGCCCGCCGTCCTGTCATCAGCTTTAATCAGGGACCCATCCATGAGCGATTATCAAGAAACGTTGTACGAAGGCTACGGCCAACGCTTTCGCATGGAAAAAATGCTTCACGAAGTGCGCACCGAACATCAGCATCTGGTGATCTTCCAGAACCCGCGCATGGGCCGGGTGATGGCGCTCGATGGCGTGATTCAGACCACCGAAGCCGACGAATTCATCTACCACGAAATGCTCACGCACGTGCCGATCCTCGCCCACGGCCTGGCCAAGCGCGTGCTGATCATCGGCGGCGGAGACGGTGGCATGCTGCGTGAAGTCGCCAAACATGCGACCGTCGAGCACATCACCATGGTCGAAATCGACGGCACCGTGGTCGAGATGTGCAAGGAGTTCCTGCCGAATCACTCCAAAGGTGCGTTCGAGGACCCGCGTCTGAACCTGGTGATCGACGACGGCATGCGCTTCGTCGCCAACACTCAGGAAAAATTCGACGTCATCATTTCCGACTCCACTGACCCCATCGGTCCTGGCGAAGTCCTGTTTTCGGAAAACTTCTACCAGGCCTGCCACCGCTGCCTGAACGAGGGCGGCATTCTGGTTACCCAGAACGGCACGCCGTTCATGCAGTTGAGCGAAGTTCAGACCACCGCCGGGCGCATGAATGGCCTGTTTGCCGACTGGCATTTCTATCAGGCCGCCGTGCCGACCTACATCGGCGGCTCGATGACCTTCGCTTGGGGCTCGACCAACACCCAGTACCGCAAGCTTGCCCTCGACACCTTGCGTCAGCGCTTTGCCGGCAGCGGCATCGTGACCCGCTACTACAACCCGGAAATTCATCTGGGCGCGTTCGCGCTGCCGCAGTACGTATTGCAGGCCGTGAACAAACCGAGCAACGACTGAGGCTCGCGATGTGACGTTAATGCCTTCTGAACGGCTCAGGGGGCAGGACGCTTTGTAAGAAAATGTTTGAACATCATTGAAGCAACGGAATTTTCACCGGTTCTTCGGGAAAATTCCGGCGCTTGAAATCTGCCTGTCTCGCCATCGTTGCCGTCCGGCGCCCGTTCGCTCATGAAGAATGAACGGGATCGGTGGTAAACAGCCAGCGATCACGTAATATTTGCCCCCCGCGACCCCGTCCGGCGTTTCGATGTCACCGGGCGCGAAGGCTTTTGAACTTCAACCTGAATCCAACGGATCCCAAGACACATGGCCAACACGGACGCCCCGGCGCGCGCGCCGCAACCTACCGTCAGATCGCACCTGGCCTACACGCTATTGAGCGGTCTGGTGCTGATGATCCTGTACACCCTTTTGCGCATTGCGCTGCTGGTTTACAACCGTGAGGGGATTGGCGCGACGCCAGCCTCGACCTTCATCGAAGCGTTCGGCAATGGCCTGCGTTTCGACCTGCGTCTTGTGGTCTACATCCTGATTCCGCTGTTGCTGGCCCTGTTCAGCGCCCGCATGATGGCCGCCCGTGGCCTGTTCCGATTCTGGCTGACGCTGGTTGCCAGCCTGACCACGTTCTTCGGCCTGATGGAGATGGATTTCTACCGCGAATTCCACCAGCGCCTCAACGGCCTTGTGTTTCAGTACGTCAAGGAAGACCCGAAGACCGTTCTGAGCATGATCTGGTACGGCTATCCGGTCGTGCGCTATCTGCTGGCGTGGGCATTGCTGACCTGGGTGCTGAGCCTGGTATTCAAAGGCGTGGATCGCCTGACCCGTCCTCGTGGCGGTTTCAATGTTAGCCGTACCGGCAATCGCGTCGTCGCTCCGTGGTACACGCGCGTTGCCGTGTTCGTTCTGTGTCTGGTCGTGGCCGTGATTGCCGCTCGCGGCACGTTGCGTCAAGGCCCGCCGTTGCGCTGGGGTGATGCGTACACCACCGAATCGAATTTCGCCAACACCCTGGGCCTGAACGGCACGTTGACGCTGATCGCTGCGGCCAAGAGCCGTATGTCCGAAGATCGCGACAATATCTGGAAGGCGACGTTGCCGCAGCCTGAGGCTCAGCAAATCGTGCGCGACATGCTGCTGACCGACAACGACAAGCTGGTCGATGCCGATCGTGCAGCTGTCCGCCGCGATTTCACGCCGCCGCAAGCCAATACGTTGCCGATCAAGAACGTCGTGGTGATCCTCATGGAAAGCTTCGCCGGTCACTCGGTCGGCGCGCTAGGGGACGAATCGAACATCACGCCTTATTTCGACAAACTGTCCGAAGAAGGCCTGCTGTTCGACCACTTCTTCTCCAACGGCACGCACACCCACCAGGGCATGTTCGCCACGATGGCGTGCTTCCCGAACCTGCCGGGCTTCGAATACCTGATGCAGACGCCGGAAGGCAGCCACAAACTGTCTGGCCTACCGCAGTTGCTGAGTGCGCGTAAATACGATGACGTTTACGTCTACAACGGCGATTTCGCCTGGGACAACCAGTCCGGTTTCTTCAGCAACCAGGGCATGACGAACTTCATCGGTCGTAATGATTTCGTCAATCCGGTGTTCTCCGATCCTACATGGGGCGTGTCCGACCAGGACATGTTCGACCGTGGCGCGCAGGAGCTCAAGGATCGCGAAGCCAAGGGCAAGCCTTTCTATGCCTTGCTGCAGACCCTCTCCAACCACACGCCTTATGCGCTGCCGGCCAACCTGCCCGTTGAACGGGTCACCGGCCATGGCACGCTCGATGAACACCTGACCGCCATGCGTTACTCGGATTGGGCGCTGGGTCAGTTCTTCGAGAAAGCCAAGAAAGAGCCTTATTACAAGGACACGCTGTTCGTGGTCGTGGGCGACCATGGTTTTGGCAACAACGAGCAGATCACCGAGATGGACCTGGGTCGTTTCAACGTGCCGATGCTGATGATCGCGCCGGGCCTGCAGGACAAGTTCGGCAAGCGCAGCAGCATCGTCGGCACACAGATCGATATCGTCCCGACCATCATGGGCCGCCTGGGTGGCGAGACCGTTCATCAATGCTGGGGTCGCGACCTGCTGAACTTGCCTGCTGGCGATCTGGGCTTCGGTGTGATCAAGCCGTCAGGCAGCGAACAGACCGTTGCGCTGGTGACCGGCAACCGCATCCTGATCGAGCCAAAGGAAATGGAGTCGAAAGTCTACAGCTATGAGCTGGGCACCAAGCCCCACGCCGAAGTGATGCCCAACGCGGCGGATGTCGCCGAGTTGCGCAAGAAGCTCGACAGCTTCCTGCAGACCGCTACCAAGAGCCTGCTGGATAACACCGCCGGTGTGAAAGACGCAAAACCGCAGTAAACCTGCACAATGAAAAACGCCCCGTTCTCGGGGCGTTTTTTTTTTGCCTTGGCGAACGATGAGTTCCCCGCAGGCACGCATTCATTCGCGATTGAATATTCAGGCGCTGACGATGCAGCGCCCGCACAACCCCTTCGCGAATACATCCGCTCCTACCCACGCTGGCATGTTGGTAAGTCGCGCTATCAGAGGACCGAGAAGTTGTAGCTGAGAATCACGCGGGTTTCGTCGACGTCGCGGGCGAAGCTTTCGTAGTTGCTGCGGAAGGTCGCGTTGCGCAGGCGGATGCTCAGGTCTTTGAAGGTACCGGTCTGCATCACGTACTTGACCTCGGTATCACGTTCCCATTCCTTGCCTTCGCTGTCGCTGCCCGCCACTTTGATGTTGTCGCCGTTGACGTAGCGGGTCATGAAGCTCAGGCCGTTGAAGCCGATCGCCTTGAAGTCGTAGTCGTAACGCAGTTGCCAGGAGCGCTCTTGAGCGGCAGCGAAGTCGTTGATCTGGATGTAGTTGACCAGATACGGGTTGGTGCCATCCAGATAAGGCATCGACGTGTCGCCGATCATGGTCTGCCAGCCAACAGTCAATTTGTGCCCGGCCAGCGCGTAGGCGAGCAGGGTGCTCAAGGCCTGGTTGTCGATCTCGCCGGCCCGGGCTGAGCCGTCATCATGGCTCTTGATGAAATGCACATCGGCGGAGGCCACACCCGGCCCGACCTGTTCGCTGCCGAGCAAGCCGACATAGTGCTGGTGGTAGACGTTTTCCAGCGCCGCGTAGTGGTATTGCGCGGTGATGGCGGGCGTGACCTTGTAATCAACGCCGTACATGTCGAAATGGTTGCCCGTGATGTCGCTGGTGTAGCGCTTGTTCTTGCTGTTGAGGCGAATGTCCTGCGAGTCGGTCGAGTCCCGCGCGGTGTAATGATCCAGTCGCGAGGCCATGAACTTGAAGCCAGGCAGGTCTTCGGATGTCAGCATGCCGCCGTTGAACATGGTCGGCAGCAGACGGCCATCGTTGTATTTGAGCAGCGGCAGGTCGGGCATCATTGCGCCGTATTTGAACACCGTCTGCGAGTAGCGCACCTTCGCCGCGGCGCCAAACTTGGCGTATTCGCCTTTGGATTCGCGTGGGTTGCGGCCGCTTGACGGCAACAGACCCGTGCCACTGCGGTCCGGACTTGAGTCCAGCTGAAAGCCCGCCATGCCCAGCGCGTCGATGCCGAACCCGACAGGTCCTGTGGTGTAGCCCGACTGAAAGTTCAGGATGAAACCCTGCGCCGCTTCTTCGCGCTTGGACGCCCCTTGCGGATTGGAGCTGCTGCCATCCCGGAAATCCCGGTTGAAATACATCGTGCGCGATTCGATGTTCGCCTTGCTGTCTTCCAGAAAACCTTCGGCGTATACCGGGGCAGTGACGCTCGCGAACAACGACAGCGTGCCAAGACCGACAAGCGTGCAAGGGCGGGTGCGGCCAATAAGCATGAGAACTCCAGATCAGGTGGGGATGACCGACGCAGAGCGGGCGCAAGTGCGCGATCAGCAAGGCGGGGCATCGGATGGGCGCGCAGTATGGTGACTCGGGCTTTTTTAGCCCATTACACTTTTGTATAGCGCGCCCGCCCCGCGAGGCCCGATTCAGAGCAGTTCCGGCGCAAAAAACGAGCAGATGCAGCGCACGCTGGCAGTGATCATTCCCGTTGAACGTCACTGATACCGCAGGGTCAAGATCAGTAGGCCGTTTCCACGGCTCTCACTGAGGAGACATTGATGAAAGTCTGGACTATTTCGTTTCAGGATAAAGATGGCGTGCAGCAGACCCACGATCTTGAATCCGAGCAGCGTCCAAGCGAGGAGGAAGCTGCGCGGTATTTGCGCCCGATTCTGTTCCCCGTCGTCAGCGAGCTCGATCTGAACGATCTGGACGGGCGATCAAACGCCCCCACGGCGGAAGTCTTGAAAGAACAGAACGCCGTGCAAATCATTTCCATCGTCGAGGCATCATGAGTCAGTCTCGACGATCCATTACCGCCAATTGGCAACACGCCACCAATGGGCGTACTCTGCAATTGAGGCCGGTGAAGCACTTACCCGATTCTTTTCGTGGAGTGCCTGATTTGTAACAGCAGCATCGGCCTTGTCAGCGACATGCTTGAGTCCCGGGCAGCGGATGAACTGCTGCTCTACGCCGCGCAACAGCGGGCGTTTCGGGATCGTTGAAACTCTATCTATCGTTGCATAGGAGGACGTTTCATGAGCACGACCTATCAAGAAGACATCAGCAGTCACGTACTGCGCCGCATGAAAGAAGGCGGTTTCGACTTCGCCAGTATCCATCCAATCGAGTTCTACGCCATATTCCCGGACGAGGAACGGGCACGTCAGGCGGCAGAGAAATTCCGAGGTGAATCCGTCAACGTCCAGCTCAACGCCCGGGAGGATGGGGCGTGGTACCTGGAGTTGAGCAAGTTGATGTATGCCACGTACGACGGCATAGGAGATTTCGAGCAGGACTTTCAAAGCGCCATCATCGGCCTCGACGGTGAGGTTGAAGGATGGGGCGTGAAGCAGGAGATCAAGCGACTGCACTGAGTGCTGGCTGCTTGCTTAAAAAACGCACTGTGTGACGGTGAGGGTCGAACGAGCGCCGGGCAGCGGTCGAGGCCAGATAGATCAACTGGCGATCGACCGTTTCCATGCGAACGAATCGGCCCTCACGACTTTGCGTCACCCTCCCGTTGAAGCATTCGGCAGGTGGGCGGCGGCAAAAACAGGGCAAAAAAAAGCCGCTCGGGTATGAGCGGCGTAAAGGGAATTTCGTGAATAGACGCGCGATGGCAGGAAACGCTCGGGTCCTCTGGACCACGTTCTCCGCATTGATGGCGCGATTATCCAGAAACAAAATCCCGTCGGGAAATCAACTCTGGCTATGCTGCTAATAGATTTTTCGGCGGCAGGACGCTTCTCTATGAAGCGTAGGAGAATTGGTTAGAGCGCTTCTTGCACAGGAATGGTGCGCAAGCGTCTTCGAATTTATTCAACCAATTGATTTATAAGCGTTTATGCCGCTGGCACGGGCCTTGCGAAGGCCCATGTGTCCATGGTGACAAGGAGTACGGCATGATCCGCACCTTTTATGATGAGATGTACGATGTAGACGGCGGTGTCCGTCCACATTATCGGGAATTCGCCCGCTGGCTGGGCGAAGCGCCGCCTGAGTTGCTCGCTCAGCGTCGGCGTGAGGCCGATCTTTTGTTTCATCGCGCCGGGATTACTTTCACGCTGTACGGTGACGAGCAGGGAACCGAGCGACTGATTCCCTTCGATACGATTCCTCGCAGCATCCCCGCCAGTGAATGGCGCGTGGTCGAACGCGGCTGCATTCAGCGCGTCAAGGCGCTGAACATGTTTCTCGCCGACCTTTATCACGACCAGCGCATCATCAAGGCCGGCATCATCCCGGCCGAACAGGTGCTTGCCAACGAGCAGTATCAACTGGCGATGCAAGGCCTGAACCTGCACCGCGACCTGTATTCGCACATCTCAGGCGTCGATCTGGTTCGCGACGCAGACGGCACCTATTACGTGCTTGAAGACAACCTGCGCACGCCCAGCGGCGTGAGCTACATGCTCGAAGACCGCAAGATGATGATGCGGCTGTTCCCCGAGCTGTTCGCCGCCCAGCGCATCGCTCCGGTCGATCATTACCCGAATCTGCTGCTCGACACCCTCAAGAGCTCCAGCCCTCTGGATAACCCGAGCGTCGTCGTGCTCACGCCGGGACGGTTCAACAGCGCGTTCTTCGAGCACGCGTTTCTGGCGCGCGAGATGGGTGTCGAACTGGTCGAGGGCGCGGATCTGTTCGTGCGCGATGACCGTGTCTTCATGCGTACCACCGACGGGCCGAAAGCAGTCGACGTGATTTATCGCCGCCTCGATGACGCGTTCCTCGATCCTCTGGCGTTCAACCCCGAATCGATGCTGGGTGTGCCGGGCCTGTTGTCGGCTTATCGCTCAGGCAATGTAGTGCTGGCCAATGCCATCGGTACTGGCGTGGCCGACGACAAGTCGATCTATCCGTTCGTGACCGACATGATCCGCTTCTACCTCGACGAGGAGCCGATCCTGAAGAACGTGCCGACCTGGCAATGCCGCAAGCCCGAGGAGCTGTCTCACGTGCTGGCCAACCTCGGCGATCTGGTGGTGAAGGAAACCCAGGGTTCCGGCGGCTACGGCATGCTGGTGGGGCCTGCCGCCACTGCAGCCGAGATCGAAGCGTTCCGCGCGCGACTCAAAGCCAAGCCCCATGCGTACATCGCTCAACCGACCTTGTCCCTGTCGACCTGTCCGACCTTCGTCGAGAACGGCATCGCCCCGCGACACATCGACCTGCGCCCATTTGTCCTGTCTGGCCGCGAAACCCGCGTCGTACCTGGCGGACTCACGCGCGTGGCGTTGCGCGAAGGGTCGCTGGTGGTGAACTCGTCGCAGGGTGGCGGAACCAAGGACACCTGGGTGGTCGAGGATTAAGGATGCCTGCCAATGCTAAGTAGAACTGCCTCGGATTTATATTGGATGTCGCGGTACCTGGAGCGGGCCGAGAACCTCGCGCGGATGCTCGACGTCAGTTACTCGTTATCGTTGATGCCCCAGGACGGGCGCGGCGACGGCTTGAATGAACTCGCCATGCCGCTGTTGATCACCGGAACGCTGGACGATTACCTGGAGCGCCACGGCGAGTTGCATGCCGAACGCTTGCTGCATTTCTTCGCCCTGGACGCAGCCAACCCCGCCAGCATCTTCAGTTGCCTGGCCGCCGCGCGGGCCAGTGCCCATGCCGTGCGTGGGCGGATTACCGCGGACATGTGGGAAAACATCAACGCGACCTACCTTGAAATTCGCGGCATCGCTGAACAGGGCCTCAGCCGTTATGGCATGAGCCGTTTCTGTGAGTGGGTCAAGGAGCGTTCGCACCTGTTCCGCGGCGCGACCTACGGCACCATCATGCGTAACGATGCCTTCCGTTTCATTCGCCTGGGCACCTTCATCGAGCGCGCCGACAACACCATGCGCCTGCTCGACGCCCGCTATGAAATGCTCGAGCTGCGCGGCCCGGCAGCCAATGCGGCAGCAGACAGTTCGGCGGCCGGTTATTACCAGTGGAGTGCGTTGCTGCGAGCGCTGTCGTCATTCGAGGCCTACACCGAGGTCTATCGTGATGCGCCGGGTGCGCGGCAGGTTGCCGAGTTGCTGTTGCTGCGGGCCGACATTCCCCGTTCGCTGCGCGCCTGCCTGGAAGAACTGGACATGATTCTGGCGAGTCTGCCGGGTGCCAATGGTCGTCCGGCGCAGCGTCTGGCGGCCGAACTCGATGCGCGGCTGCGCTACACCGGTATCGATGAAATCCTCGCGGAGGGGCTGCACGAATGGTTGAACGAATTCATTCCGCTGCTGGCCCAACTGGGTAACGTTATCCACACTTCTTATCTGGAGGCTGCATGAGACTCTCGATTAGCCACGAGACCACCTATCACTACGACGATCAGGTCCGCGCCAGCATCCAGTATTTGCGTCTGACCCCACACGACAGCGAGCGTCAGCAGGTGCTCAGCTGGCAACTGGCTTTGCCGCGTCCGGTGCGTGCGCAGATCGATCCGTTCGGCAATATCCTGCACGTGCTGACCATGGACGAGCCCCATGAGGCCATCGTCATCGGCGCGCGGGGCCAGGTCGAGATCGATGAAACGCGAGAGGCCGAGCATGAGAGCCAGTCTTCGCTGCCGTTCCTGCGCTTCACCCGTTTGACCGAGGCTGACGAGGCGATTCGCAGTTTCGCCGCCAAGGAAACGAAAAAGCGCACGGATCGCAATGCCTTGATCGACTTGATGCAGGCGTTGAATCAGCACATCACTTACACCCCGGGCGCTACGGCCGTCGACACCAGCGCGGCGCAGGCCTTCGCCAACCGCGCTGGCGTGTGTCAGGACCATACCCACGCATTTCTCGCTTGCGCCCGCAGCCTGGGCGTGCCGGCGCGGTATGTGTCGGGCTATCTGTACAGCGACAGCAGCGAGCACCTGGCCAGCCATGCCTGGGCCGAAGCGTGGATCGACGACGCCTGGTACAGCTTCGATGTGACCAACCGGTTGGCGATTCCGGAGCGTCATTTGAAACTCGCGGTCGGTCTCGATTATCTGGACGCCTGCCCGGTACGCGGCATGCGTCGCGGCGGCGGTTGCGAGCAGATGCACGCGAAGGTCGTGGTGTCGCCTTCGGCGCCGATTGCGGTGCCTGTTGCACAGCCCGTGGTGCAGATGCAGGTGCAGCGGCAGTCCTAGAATGCGATGAAGCGCTTCATTCCGTGGGAGTGAGCGCGCCTGCGAGGGCTGGTTTCCAGAGACTGCATCTCCACAATATGCACCGGCCTCTTCCCGGCTGAAGCCGGTCCTACAGACGCTGTGAGGGATTAGTAGGACCCGGATTTAGCCGAGAAGGACGGTACTACAGACGCTGCGAGCTTCTCGTAGGACCGGCTTCAGCCGGGAAGGCGTCGGGTGTCATGCCGCTGATCGATGGCGTTGAAGGCATCTGGCTCACGCCCACATCAATTTCCGAGCTTCCCGAATTCCCTGGCCGACACAAATCCTGTGGGAGCGAGCTTGCTCGCGAAGGCGTCAAGCGATACTCCGCTGATCGAACGGGAGTTAAAGAACCCCGGCTCACGCTCTGACTCATGGGCTAGCTGCTGAACCTGTAACCTTTCTGGCAGCCATGTGCTTCAGATAACTCACCACCTGGCCCAATTCCTCATCCGACAGCACCTCTGGCGTGATCGCCGGCATCTTCGCCTGTGGCCACTGGCGCAGGGCTTGCGGGTTGCGGATGTACAGCTTGAGATAATCCCCGGCGAAGTATTCGGTGGGATTATGAGGAATGTTCAGGTCCGGGCCGAGCTGCGAATCCCCCGCACCGTTCAAGCGGTGGCACGCGAAACAATTCTTCTGAAACAGCGCAAACCCCTTGTTCACCGGATCGTCCGCCGCAAGCTTCGCGTCGGGCAGCAGGGCCGGGAAGCGCTCGGCCACCGGACTCAGCAGGCGAATCCTGCCAACGGCGAAGGGCCATTGCTCGGGGCTGATCCGGCTGGCGGCAGGGTCGGTCCACACGAGATAAAACGGCCCTGCGCCGGGCTTGTCCTTGCTCAGCCCGGGCCAAGGATGTGCGGGGTCTTCGATGGCCAGCCAGGCCCTCGACCCGCTCTTGTGCAGCAAGGGCGCGGCCGGTATTTCGGCCGCGAAGCCGTCGGTGGCGATCGCCTGAAGGTGTGCGTCGACGGGCACCCCTTCAAGCAGCGCAGCCATCGGCACAGCGCGATAGTGCATGGTTCGTTTGTAGGAAACGTCGTCCGGAATGTCGATGTCTTGCGCTTGAGGGTGTTCGAGCAGTTGCGCGGTGCTCCACGTGCGCGAGCCATTGCCGAGGTCAATCGTCAACTGAGCGGCATGAACGGGCAGGGCTGTCAGGATGCTGGCTAGCATCAGAAATAAACGCAAAACCGGCTACTCCGCAGGGTCGTCAGTGACGTCGTAGAGCGCGTTGTGCAACTCATCGTAGGAACCGCCGTTGATGATGCTGGTGTAACCGGCTTTCTTCAATTGGTCCTGAGCCTTGCTGGCGCGGGCGTCGCTGGAACTGAAGATCACCAGCACCAGGTTGCGATCGGTCATGACCTGCTTGAGCTGATTGACCAGACGCCGGTCATCCACGCGCACGGCGTTGAGCACCGTCCCCGATTCGTAATCACTCTGGCTGCGAACGTCGATGGCAAGTTTGCCCTCCTTGATCGCTGCCACCGCCGCAGCCTGCTCAACCGGCCCGGCGTGTGCCGCTGCACTCAAGCCCAACGCAAAAACTGCCCACCACTGACGCATGTGTCCATCCCTCTGGCTGAATGCAGAAAGGGTGGCACAAATGCAATTCGCCGCAAGTCCTTGTGGTGAGGTCAGCCGAACAATCGGGTCAGATTGGGCAATATCAGCAGCAGCGTGGTGGCGAAAACGATGAGTCCGGCCTGACGTACTTTTGAGCGTTTGAACATGACGTATGCCTTTTCTTGTTATTCCTGAGCGACAAAAGCTCTCCGGCTTCGGCGATGGCAGAAGCGGGCAGCTGGCAAAGGTGAGTCAAAGAGCAGATGTCCCGATCAATGAATCGCGGACGGCGGGCGCTGAAAGAATCGGTTTTTATTGCGCCTCTGCTACAGACTTAACCTTAGAGCCCGCGTGCAGCGCGCCTTAGATCGCTTGGGTATTTCCCGTTTCACTCTACCTAGTGTAATAGGTATAAGGCGCAATGCCACCGCGCAGACATTCCCTTGCTAGACGCTTTCGGACTAAACGATTCACTTCCTGTAGCGAGCTACCGTTCGTCTGACCCCGAAACGTCCTACAAGCGGCTACCCTACAAGGCGGTCAAGGGCGCTGATCGTTTTGATCATTGCATCCGTGGACATGCCAGCTATGGTAACGGCGGCACGCAGCAGACCGATTTCCAGCAGGCCATTCGAGCAGAGCGCGAGGACAGGATGATCGAGGCGTTTATTTTCGATGCGCTACGCACACCGCGTGGCAGGGGCAAGGCCGATGGCGCGCTGCACAGCGTCAAGCCGGTCGACCTGGTGGCCGGGCTCTTGAAGGCGTTGCAGGTGCGCTGTCACCTGGACACCAGTCAGGTGGATGACATCGTGCTCGGTTGCGTCACCCCCGTCGGCGATCAGGGCGCCGATATCGCCAGGACGGCCGCACTGGTTGCCGATTGGGCAATAGAGGTGGCCGGTGTGCAGGTCAATCGTTTCTGTGCCTCGGGACTTGAGGCGGTGAACCTGGGCGCCATGAAGGTCCGCTCCGGCTTCGAGGATCTGGTCGTGGTCGGCGGCGTCGAATCGATGTCACGGGTGCCGATGGGCAGCGATGGCGGCGCCTGGGTGCTGGACCCGCAGACCAACCTGCATACCCATTTCACCCCTCAGGGCATTGGCGCAGACCTGATCGCAACACTGGAAGGCTTCACGCGCGAGGACGTCGACCGGTTTGCGCTGCAGTCCCAGCAGAAAGCCGCAATGGCCCGGGAACGAGGCGCTTACCGGCGCTCGCTGGTAGCGGTCCGCGATGCCAACGGCATGCTGATGCTGGATCATGACGAGTTCATTCGCGCCGACACCACGCTTGAAGGCCTGGGCAGGCTCAAGCCCAGTTTCGAAGCCATCGGCAAGCTGGGTTATGACGCCACGGCGTTGCGCGTCTACAGCCACGTCGAGCGCATCGAGCACGTGCACACACCGGGCAACAGTTCCGGCATCGTCGATGGCGCGGCGTTGATGCTGCTGGGTTCGGCGCAAAAAGGGCAGGCGCTGGGGCTACGGCCGAGGGCGCGAATCGTGGCCGCTGCGGTAACCAGCACCGATCCCACCATCATGCTGACGGGGCCTGCGCCGGCGACGCGCAAGGCGCTGGCCCGGGCGGGGCTGAACATCGAGGACATCGACTTGTTCGAGGTCAACGAGGCCTTCGCATCCGTGGTGCTCAAGTTCATCAAAGACATGGGTGTCGACCCTGCCAGGGTCAACGTCAACGGCGGGTCGATCGCCTTGGGCCATCCATTGGGCGCCACCGGCTGCATGATCCTCGGTACGTTGCTCGATGAGCTGGAGGCGCGGCAGTTGCGCTACGGCCTGGCGACGTTGTGCGTCGGCGGCGGCATGGGAATCGCGACCATTATCGAGCGGATCTGAGCTGCCGGCGCAGCCTTTGCAGCGCTTGCCGACGGCTGCCCCGGTTGAGCAACCCACATTCGAAACCGTTTCAGGAAGAACGACCGCATGACTGATGCCATCGCGTATGAAATCGGCCCCGACCAGATTGTCACGCTGACCCTGGACATGCCTGGCCAGCAGGCGAATACCATGAACGCTGTCTATCGGCAGGCGATGGGTGAAACCCTCGAACGGCTCCAGCGCGATCGCGACGACATCCTCGGCGTCATCATCAGGTCGGCGAAAAAAACCTTTTTTGCCGGTGGCGACCTGAACGAGCTGATTCAGGTCGACACCTCGCGTGCCGCGTGGTTTTACCAGATGACGCTGGACCTCAAGGCGCAACTTCGTGCACTGGAAACCTTCGGCAAACCGGTGGTCGCGGCCATCAACGGCGCAGCGCTCGGCGGCGGCTGGGAGTTGTGTCTGGCGTGTCATCAGCGCATTGCCCTGAACGAAAAGCACGTGCGCCTTGGTCTGCCTGAGGTCACCCTGGGCCTGCTGCCCGGCGGTGGCGGAACGGTGCGTCTGGTGCGCATGCTGGGCCTTGAAAAAGCACTGCCATTGCTGATGGATGGTCGCAACCTGAGCGCCGCGCAGGCGCTGAAAATCGGACTGATCGATCAAATCGCCAGCGATGCCGACGACCTGATCGCCAAGGCGCGCGACTGGATTCTCGCCAATCCGGCGCCGGAAAAACCCTGGGACCGACCTGGCTTTCAGATTCCCGGTGGCGGGGTCAGTCATCCTAAAGTGGCGCAGATGCTTGCCATTGCCCCTTCGATCCTGCGCAACAAAACTCAAGGCTGCTACCCTGCGCCGGAAAAAATCCTTGCCGCGGCGGTGGAGGGCGCGCAGGTGGATTTCTCGACGGCGGAGAAGATCGAAGCGCGATATTTCACTGAGCTGACCACCGGCCGGATCGCCAAGAACATGATCGGTTTCTGGTTCCAGCTCAATCAGGTCAATGCCGGAGAGTCGCGGCCCAAGGCGCCTCCGGTCTATCACATGCGCAAGGTGGGCATTCTCGGGGCCGGCATGATGGGCGGCGGGATCGCTTACGTGACCGCGCTGGCGGGCATCGATGTGGTGCTCAAGGATCTCAACCTGGCGGCTGCGCAAAAGGGCAAGGATTACTCCGTGCGCCTGCTCGACAAACAGGTGACGCAGGGACGGATGACCCTGGAGCAGCGCGATGCAGTGCTCGCGAGGATCAAGACCACTGGCCGCGACAGTGATCTGGAAGGGTGCGACCTGATCATCGAGGCGGTGTTCGAGGACCGCGAGCTCAAGGCGCAGGTCAGCGCCGCTGCCGAGCAAGTGGTGGTACCGAACGCGGTCATTGCCTCCAACACCTCGACGCTGCCGATCACCGGGCTGGCCAGTGCGGTGAGTCGTCAGGAGCGTTTCATCGGCATGCACTTCTTCAGTCCGGTGGACAAGATGCGGCTGGTGGAAATCGTCAAAGGCGCGCGCACCAATGACATGACCCTGGCCCGTGCCTTCGATTTCGTGCAGCAGATCAACAAGACCCCCATTGTGGTCAACGATGCGCGAGGCTTTTTCACCTCCCGGGTTTTTGCCACGTTCACCCACGAAGGCATCGCCATGCTGGGCGAGGGCGTCAATGCCGCGATGATCGAAACCGAAGCGCGCAAGGCGGGCATGCCTGTGGGGCCGCTGGCGGTTTCGGACGAGGTGTCGCTAAGCCTGATGAGCCACATTCGCCAGCAGGCGCGCAAGGACCTGGAAGCGCAAGGCGAAACCGTCGTCGAGCATCCGGCAAATGCGGTGGTCGAGCTGCTGGTGAATGAGTTTCAGCGCGCAGGCAAGGCTGCCGGTGCGGGTTTCTATGACTATCCGCAGGACCAGCCCAAGCGCTTGTGGTCGCAGCTCAAGGCCAGATTCGAGAAGCCCGAGGCGCAGATCGGTGGCCAGGAAATTCGCGACCGCCTGCTGTTCATTCAAGCCATCGAAACCGTGCGTTGTCTGGACGAGGGCGTGCTGCGCTCGACTGCCGACGCGAACATCGGCTCGGTGTACGGCATTGGATTCCCGGCCTGGACCGGCGGCGCGCTGCAGTTCATCAATCAGTACGGCCTCAAGGATTTCGTCGCCCGCGCGCAGTACCTGGCGGAACACTACGGCGACCGCTTCGCGCCGCCTGCTTCGCTACTGGAAATGGCCCTGAACGGCAAACGCTTCCAGGCACGGTCTGTTGATTGAGGGCCGCGAACCGTCTGCACGTTTTGGACAGCCTCGGTTCAGCCTCGCGCAGCGTCACGACGCAAACGGGTCTTGCCTTGCTCCAGGCTTCAAGGCAGGCTTGGCTGTACGCATTTTCGCTTTGTCGCTTCAGGAATTTCTATGTCGTTACGCATCTGCATTCTGGAAACCGACGTTCTTCGCCCTGAACTGGTCGATCAATATCAAGGTTATGGGCGGATGTTTCAGTCGCTCTTCGCCCGTCAGCCAATTCCCGCCGAGTTTGTCGTCTACAACGTCATGCAAGGGGATTATCCGCCCGATGCCGAGCAGTTCGATGCGTACCTGATCACCGGCTCCAAGGCCGATTCATTCGGCACCGATCCGTGGATTCAGACCCTCAAGACTTACCTGCTCGACCGCTACAAGCGGGGCGACAAGCTGTTGGGCGTGTGCTTCGGTCATCAGCTGCTGGCCCTGTTGCTGGGCGGCAAGACCGAGCGCGCGACGCAGGGTTGGGGCGTCGGCATCCATCATTACGACCTTGCCCCGGCCAAGCCGTGGATGACCCCGGCGATGGACAAGCTGACCTTGCTCATCAGTCATCAGGATCAAGTGACCGCGCTGCCGGAAGGCGCGACGGTGCTGGCATCCAGCGACTTCTGCCAGTTTGCCGCCTACCACATCAACGATCAGGTGCTGTGTTTCCAGGGGCATCCGGAATTCATCCACGACTATTCACGCACGCTTCTGGACATTCGTCAGGAAGCGCTGGGTGAGCAGGTCTACAGCAAGGGCATCGCGAGCCTTGAAGAAGACCACCACGGCACCGCAGTCGCCGAGTGGATGATGCGCTTTGTGGCCAATAAGCCTCAGGTGGCTTGATCGTTCGACGCGCGCCCCGTTCGGTCAGGGCGCGCAATGTCGGTCATCGGGCCGTCACAGCCAGCCCGAGCGCTTGAAGCTCGCAAACAAGATCCCGCACCCGCTGACAATCACGCCCAGCACGACATAGTAGCCGTAGTGCCAGCTCAGCTCCGGCATGTTCTGGAAATTCATGCCGTAGATCCCGGCGATCGCGGTGGGAAACGCGAGAATCGCGGCCCAGGCGGCGAACTTGCGCTGGGTCAGGCTTTGTCGCGATGACTCCAGCAACAGGCCGATCTCGATGGTCTGGCTGGCGATGTCACGCAGGTTGGCGAGGTCCTCCATCTGCCGTTTGACGTGAATTTCCACGTCGCGGAAATAGGGCCGCATGTTCTTGTCGATGAACGGAAAGCTGAGTTTCTGCAACTCTTCACCGATCTCGACCATCGGCGCCACGTAGCGACGCAAACGCAGCAGATCGCGGCGCAGGCTGTGAATCCGGTGAATGTCGGCTTCGTTGAGTTCGGAGCTGAGCACGCTGTGCTCCAGTTCCTCCAGCTCGCAGTGGATGGCCTCGGTGACCGGCTGGTAGTTCTCGGTGACGAAGTCCAGCAGCGCGTAAAGCACGAAGTCTTCGCCGTGCTCCAGCAACAGTGGCCGCGCCTCGCAGCGTTGACGGACCAAGCCATAAGACTTCGAGTCGCCGTTGCGCGAGGTGATGATGTAACCCTTGCCAGCGAAGATGTGGGTTTCGATGAACTGCAGTCTGCCGTTCTCGCGGATCGGCGCGTACGTCACGATGAACAGCGCGTCACCGAAGGTTTCGAGCTTGGGCCGGCTGTGGACCTCCAGCGCATCTTCGATGGCCAGTTCGTGCAGGTTGAACTGCTTTTGAAGCGTCGCCAGTTCCTGAGCACTGGGCTGCTCAAGGCCGATCCAGACGAAGTGTCCGGGCTTGGCGGCCCAGGCGGCGCCTTCGTCCAGCGTGATGTTGGTGACTTTCTTCCCGGCGGTATAGACGGCAGCCGCAACAACTCGACCCATGGTGATCTGCTTCTTCTTCTGAGGATTCGCTGCGCAGCTTAGCGCGCTCTCCAGTTCAGAGTCGGCGAATCTCAGCGAGTTCGAGGGTTTTGTGTCAGCTGTTCAGCTGCCGTTTGGGCGGCGGGCACCGGGTTGCGCAGTTGCGCGTCCATCTGCTCGATGCTCGCGCGCATCTGGCTGTGGCACTGCTCGATCAGCGCCGGGATATCGTCGCCGGTCAGGCCGGTGGTGGAAATGGCCGGCAACGAGCGAATCATCACCTGGCCGCTGTCCCAGGCGTTCAGTTGCATGTCGCGCACGTAGGTGCTGACGCATACCGGAACGATGGGCACGCCGGCGTCGATGGCCATCTGAAACGCGCCCCGCTTGAACGGCAGCAGGCCCTTGCCCAGATTGCGGGTGCCTTCGGGGAATACCCAGATCGAGGTGTCCTGGTGTTGCAGGGTTTCGGTGGTCTGCCTGATCGAATGCCGAGCGCGCAGCGGGTTGCCGCGATCGATCAGTACATTGCCCGCTAGCCAGAACAGCTGGCCGAAGAAGGGCACCCACTTCAGGCTTTTCTTGCCGATGCAGACTGTGCGCGGCGGCACGATATTGCCGAGGATGAACAGGTCGTAATTGGACTGGTGATTGCAAATGATCACGCACGGGCGGGTGCGTTCGAAGTGCGGCGCCATCTGGGCCTTGAGGCGCAGGCGCAGAATCCACATGGCGGGCAGGGCGTACAGTCGCGCGCACAGACGGCTGTTGTCCGGGTTGAAAGGACGGCAGATGCCGATCAGCAGGCCCAGCAAGCCGGCAAGGACAAAGTGCAGACCCATCAGCGACATACGCAGAACGAACAGCATGCAGACCACCCTGGAAATAAAAGGTGGCGCAGTTTACGGATGTGCACTCAAATCGGCAATTGGCCGACGGACAGATGGTTTGACCGTGTTTAAGCAGATGTTTCCGAAGCGTCTCGGACAACGCATCTGGCCATTCCCCCAGGAGCTCAGCGCGATTGCGGCTGCTGGTGGCAGTCGCTGGCCGTTGCCAACGCGCAGCCCTTTCGCATCAGCACGCTGAGTCCCGCAGGAAAGGAAGGTCAGTCAGGCGTCATTGAAACTGATGCTGGCGATCCAGTTCGATGGCCTTGTCCAGCGTCTCGAGGAAGTCCTTGCGCACTTTGAGTTTGGTTTGCTTGTGCGCCCTCATGTTGATCTTTTTCAGCTGCAGGGCGACGGTGCGGGCGGCGTCGGTCAGTTCTTCGGCTGTGACGACCTTGTCCAGGAAGCCCGCCTGCAGCGCGCCTTTGGGGTCAAACATCTCGCCATTGATCACGGAGCGGCCAAAGGCGCTTTTGCTCAGTCGGTCGCGAGCCAGTTCGATTCCCGCGTGGTGCATGGTCATGCCGATCTGCACCTCGTTCAGTCCGATGCTGAACGGCCCTACAATCCCGATCCGGTAATCCGCCGACAGCAGCAGAAATGCGCCTTTGGCCACGGCATGGCCGCTGCACGCGACAACGATGGGGAAGGGGTGCGACAACATGCGCCGCGCCAGGGTCGAGCCTTCGGCCACCAGATCCAGCGCGGCCTGAGGGCTGGAAGTCATGATTTTCAGGTCGTAGCCGCCCGATAGGATGCCTGGCTGGCCGGTGATGATGACGACGGCGCGGTCCTTCTCGGCCTGATCCAGAGCGGCATTGAATGCGGCAATCACGTCGTTGCTGATGGCGTTGACCTTGCCGTTGCTCAAGGTCAGTGTGGCGACGCCGTCTTCCAGTTGATAGGCGACCAGATCACTCATGGGGCGAGTCCTTTTTTGTTTTGAAGTGGCGCAGACGTTACTCACCCGTCGAGGCCAGGTAAAGCGTAAAAGGTGACCGATGAGTCAGGGATTCGGGCCGCGTGGAGGGCAGTGAAGGTCGCGGCCCGAAGTGGGGAGGGGCGGTGGTTCAGACCTCGAGCGTGTTCAGCTCGCAGTACTCGTCCCAGTCCATGTCAAGCGCCTCGGCGGCCTCCTTGTGCACCGCCAGTCGCAGCGCTGCGACTTCGTCCTCGGATTTGTCGCTGAACCGCAAGGCCAGCTCCCAGGTTTCAAGGTTCACGGCTTCGGCTTCGTCTTCGAAGGCCCAGCGAATCTGGTCTTGCTGATCTTTCAGGCTCAGACCTGAGATCTCTTCCTGCAGAGCCGGGTTGGTCACGATGTATTTCGGCAGGGCAGCTTCGATCCATTCTTCTTTATTCATGTGAGGTAGATCTCCTGTGGTTCGAGCTGACGTTTTTCTGTTGTCGGGATTGTGACGCGAATCGCGATTGTGCTGGATGTGACCGATGCGCGCCACCCGCAGGCGGGCCGTCGGTCGGTAGCGGAAATGAAAAGGGCCTGCTCAGCGGCAGGCCCTTTCTTTATCTGCCCCGGGAATTCAGCCGATCGCCATGGGTTTCTTGTCGTTGCGATGAGCGTTTTCGCCCAGCAGCGGGTGCGGCCCGTGATCGCCATAAACCCCCACCGGTTCCGGGAAGGTGCGCAGCAGCGTTATATACAGCAGCGCTGCCAGGCCCAGCGTGATCGGCAGGCTGATGTCGATGCCGCCGGCCAGGTTGCCGAGTGGACCGACGAACTGACCCGGCAGGTTGACGAAGCACAGGCCGACCGCCGCGCTGGGAATCCAGGCGCCCAGGCCGCGCCAGTTCCAGCCGTGCTCGAACCAGTAATGCCCGCCGCTCTGGCCGCGGGTGAACACTTGCAGGTCAGCCGGGTGGTAAAAGCCACGACGGATGATCAGTCCCAGCACCATGATGACGATCCATGGCGATGTGCAAGTGACGATCAACACTGCGAACGTGGACACGCTCTGCACCAGATTGAAGGCGAAACGTCCGATGAAGATGAAGGCGATGGCCGCGATCCCGATCAGAATCGTCGCCTGAGCGCGATTCAGCAGACGCGGGAACATGCTCGACATGTCCAGACCCGTGCCGTACAGCGAGGTCGTGCCGGTGGACATGCCGCCGATGATCGCGATCAGGCAGACCGGCAGGAAGAACCAGCTTGGAGACACCGCGAGCAGGCCGCCGACGTAGTTATTGTCGGTGATGTATTGCGGCGCCTGGGTGGCAACGATCGTGGCCGTGCACAGACCGAACAGGAACGGGATCAAGGTGCAGAGCTGTGCCAGAAACACCGAGGCCATGATGCGTTTTTTCGAGGTATGACGCGGAATGTAGCGTGACCAGTCGCCGAGAAACGCGCCGAACGACACCGGGTTGCTCATGGCCAGCAACGCCGCGCCGATGAACGCGGCCCAGAACCCTTCGCTGCCCTGACTGACGGTGCCGGCGAACCCTGAATCGAAGCTGCCGCTGAAGGCCACGATGCCCAAGAGAAACAGCAGGCTGGAAGCAAACACCGCGATCTTGTTGACCCACAGCATGAAACGGAAGCCGTAAATGCACACCACCAGGACCAGCACGGCAAATACGCCGTAGGCCAGCGCCAGCGTGATGTCGTTTTCCGGCAGGCCGATCATCCGCTTGGCGCCGCCGATCAATGCATCCCCCGAGCTCCACACGGACAGCGAGAAAAACGCCACGGCGGTCAGCAGCGATAGAAACGATCCGACGATGCGCCCGTGTACGCCGAAGTGAGCGCCAGAGGAAACCGCGTTGTTGGTGCCGTTGAGTGCGCCGAACAGGCCCATCGGCGCCAGGATGATCGAGCCCAGCACGATGCCGAGGATGATAGACCAGACGCCTGCCTGGAAGGACAGGCCGAATAGCACCGGAAAGCTGCCGAGCACGGCGGTCGCAAAGGTGTTGGCGCCGCCGAAGGTCAGGCGAAACAGATCGATGGGAGAAGCGTCGCGTTGATCATCGGGGATCTGTTCGACACCGAATGTTTCGATGCTGGTGGTGGGGTGTGACATGAGATGTCCTGCACGCTGTCGTGTTGTTATGAGGCTGACACGGAATGTCGGCCCGTTTTTCGACCGGACGTCGCCCGGTCGTGGCATTGGCAGTGGTCGGCAGTCCGACCGTAAAAGAGGTACAGCGGTGGTTGGTGTTAGAAGGTCAGGCGGCGCCTCTTCGGGCGCTCGCCGTGTGATTCAGCGGGTCAGTCCGCCATCGCCGACAAATGCTCATGGCAGGCAAGCCATCGCGTGCCGTGCAGACGGAACACAATGGTTTCGCGCTCCTGATAGCGGCTCTCTTCGCTGCCGAAGCGTACCTGCGTGGCCACATCGTGCATGAAGATCGCGACATCGCCTTGCAAGCTGATATTGACGTTGCTCGATTCGCAGCCCAGCACCGCGAAGCCATCCGCCTGCCAGCCGTGCCATACCTGGCGATAGGCGGCGCGGGACAGCAGCGGGGCGGGAAGGGTGTAAAACAGGAACGTGGCGTCGTCGCTGAATGCGGCGAAATAGGCTTCGGTGTCGTTGCTCGCGAAGGCTGCGACCAGCGCCTGCGCTGCCTGGCGGACCTGTTCTTCGCGGTGTTCGATGGGGGTCATGGCCGTCTCTTTGTTGTGGTTCTGGCGATGGGGCCTGACTTTAAGCAGCTCTCACATTCGGTAACATCGGTGCCGATAAAAACTTAGTTCAGAAAATCGAGAACTATGCCGCCGAGCAGAGGCAGGCGCCTGCGGCGATCGTCACGGCCAAAGGCAGAGGTTCAATTGCCGCCGGATTTCACCAGGCCGCTCTTCACCGGCTGACGCACGCGCCCGCCGGAAGGGTCGAAGCAGGCGCTGTCGTAGCGAGGCGCCACGCAAGTGGAGGGCACGCCGGGTGGCGGCGGCCGGATGCTTTGCAGGCGGTCGGCGATTTCTTTTTCGTTGGTGATGATCAGCTTCCTGCGGCGACTGATCTGCAGAATCTCGGTCGCATTCTTGTTCAGGCGATAAGGGAAATCAGCGTCCTCCCACTCGCTGCCGATTCGCGCCGGACCCGCGCGTTGCACGGTGGTCTGGCCCACATAGGTCGGGCAGGGGCTGTAGCCGAAGCTGACCTTGCCCTCTTCGGTGACGCACTTGAACACTTCCCCATGGGCCGCGGTGCAGAACACCAGCGCCAGGACTGCGAATATCGTGGAAAACCTGCTCATCGAAACCTCCCTGTATGGCGCAAGGCTACCATTGCAGGGAGTCGCTGTCAGCGGTGCTTGACCGGCGTCAGTGGGTTTCGTGATTGGCTTTCTGCACCTTCGCCAGTGCGAGCGCCGCGAACATGTCGGCGTCGCCTTGCAGCACTTTGAGATGATCCTCGACATGGTCCAGGCTCGCGCGCTGGTCTTTCGAATCCACCAGCCGCGTGACTTCGCACAGAGCATTGGCCGTGACCCACAGGCTTTGTCGAAGCTGACCGATGATCTTCACCACGCTTTCCGAACTGTCGAAGTCCTCCTCGGCCGGCGACGCCGCCAGCACCGGCATCAACGGCACCTCCATTCGATTGGTTGACTCGATGCCAGTGACCACGCGGCTGATATCCACCCCGGCCGCCGCGATCCTGAACAGGTAATCCGCTCTGGGCAGACGCTGCCCGCTTTCATAATGACCCTGCGCATTGGCTTCGACGCCCCCAATGGCGCCGAGCGCGCTTTGCGTCAGTTTCAACCGCTTCCTTTCCTGCCTCAAACGTTTGCCGATACCGTTCATCAACCTTCTCCTGCGAAATTCGCACCCTGGTTATGGTTTTAATGGGGTGCGCAATGGTGGCGGGCGATCCAGTGAGGAACCTTCAGGTGCTCGTAATGCTTCACCTGTTGGAAACAAGGGGTAAACATAGACCTTCATACACTCAAGCGGCGAGTTTTCCGATGTCTTGCTACCGCTTGATGAATAAAACCCCGACAGGATGAAAAATTCTGTCGCATTGGATAGGTGGCGCATTCATATGGATAGCGAGTAACGGTTCGGCGATGGATTGGCTGTCGTGCGATCACCCTCGGGAAGAGGAGAGGCAGGATTTCCGCAGCAGGGGACATTTATGCCCTAAATCTGCCCTAATTTATTTGCCGGAAACGAAAAAGCCCCGACTTTCTCTAGGAAAATCGGGGCTTTAGCGTGAATCGAATATGGCGGTGAAGGAGGGATTCGAACCCTCGATACAGTTTCCTGTATACACACTTTCCAGGCGTGCTCCTTAAGCCACTCGGACACCTCACCGTATCTCTTCAGACGTTCAGTCTGTCGAGGCGCGCTAATGTAGTCGAAAGTTCTGGCGAAGGCAAAACTTTTTTTCAGAATTTTCATGCGGTTAAGCAGAAATGCAGCAAGCCCCGGCTTCTTTGCGAAGTCCGGGGCTTTTTCGCTCCCGATCAGCCTTGGGATCAGGCGCCGAAGCCGCCGTCGATGGTCAGGCTGGCGCCAGTCACGTAGCCCGCTTCCGGGCCTGCCAGGTAGGCCACCATGGCGGCGACTTCTTCGGACTTGCCGTAGCGCGGAACGGCCATCAGGCTCAGCAGGGTTTCGGCGAAGTCGCTGTTGGCCGGGTTCATGTCGGTATCCACCGGGCCGGGCTGTACGTTATTGATGGTGATCCCGCGCGGGCCGAGGTCGCGCGCCAGGCCTTTGGTCAGGCCGACCAGCGCCGATTTGCTCATGGCGTAGACACCGCCGCCGGCAAACGGCATGCGGTCGGCGTTGGTGCTGCCGATATTGATGACGCGACCGCCTTCCTTCATATGGCGAGTGGCTTCCTGAGTGGCGATGAAGACGCTGCGCACGTTGATGGCCAGGGTTTTGTCGAAGTCTTCGAGGCTGAACTCGTCCAGCGGCGCGATGGCCAGCACGCCCGCGTTGTTGACCAGGATGTCCAGGCCGCCGAAGGTGTCGACTGTTTTGGCCACCGCGCTGCGAATGTCCTCGGCGATGGCGCTGTCGGCCTTGATCGCCAGTGCCTTGCCGCCTTCCGCTGTAATGCTGTCCTGCAGGGCGCGGGCTTTCTCTTCGGAGCTTACGAAGGTGAAGGCGACGGCCGCGCCTTGTTCGACCAGGCGTTTGACGATGGCTGCGCCGATGCCCCGCGAGCCGCCTTGAACCAGTGCTGTCTTGCCGATGAGGTTGGTGGGATGAGTCATGTCGATCTCCTGTAACCGTTGAGAGTGGGTGAATGACTGAAGTATCTGCCCTGGATTACGTTACCGGTAGCCAGTAATCGCTATAGTCTGTGTAAACCAGAAGTTGTGAATGCAAACCATGGAATATTTCAGCAGCCTCGAATGCTTCGTGCGCAGCGCGGAAGTCGGCAGCTTTGCCGAAGCAGCCAGACGCCTGAGCCTGACCCCAGCCGCCGTAGGCAAGAGCGTGGCGAAACTGGAAATCCGGCTGGGCGTGCGATTGTTTCAACGCAGTACCCGCAAGTTGACCCTGACGGAAGCCGGGCAGCGGTTTCTGGCCGAAGTCGGCAGCAGCCTGAACACCATCCAGCACGCCGTCGCCAATCTGGCGAGCGCGCAGGGCAGTCCGGCCGGGACGCTGAAAGTCAGTGTCGGGACGATATTCGGCTGCCTGTACGTGATGCCGCTGCTGGGTGAATTTCTGAGCCGATACCCCGCGATCACACCCGATTGGCATTTCGACAACCGCCAGGTGGACCTCATCGGCGGGGGATTCGACGCCGCCATCGGCGGTGGCTTCGACCTGCCTCAGGGCGTGGTGGCGCGCAAGCTGGCCCCGGCGCACCGCGTCCTGGTGGCCTCACCCGACTGGATGCTGGCAAATGCTCACGTTTCACACCCGGACGATCTGAGCGAGTGCGACGGCATCCTGATCCGCTCGCCGCAGACCGGGCGGATCCGCTCCTGGCCCTTGACCCATCGCACTCAGGAGCAGACGCCGCTGCGGCTGAAGCTGCGCATGACCATGAGCGATTCCGAGGCCGCCTGCCGCGCGGCGGTGCAGGGTCTGGGCGTTGCGTTGGTGAGCATGCCCTTCGCCGTGCCTTACCTGCGCGCCGGTACGTTGCAGCGCGTGCTGCCCGACTGGTATGTCGAGGACGGGAACATCTGCATTTATTACAGTGAACACAAATTGTTGCCCGGCAAGACCCGGGCGTTCGTGGATTTCATCATTGAGCAGTTCGCCCGACGGGAGCTGGCGCGGCATTTCAGTGCCGTGTGAGGGGAGCGAGCGCGAGGAAAGAGAGATGCAATGAAGTTTGATAAAAAAGCCGCGCTGGTCATCATCGACATGCAGCAAGGCATCAATCACCCGAAACTGGGACGGCGCAACAACCCGGATGCCGAGCAGAACATGCTGGCGCTGCTTGAGGCCTGGCGTGACTCGCAGCGAACCGTCATACACGTCAGGCATTTCTCCCGCTCGCCGGATTCGGTGTTCTGGCCGCAGCAGTCCGGTGTCGAATTCCAGCCCGAATTTCTGCCGCACGAAGGAGAGGGCGAGCTGCACAAGCAGGTTCCGGATGCGTTCTGCCACTCGGCGCTGGAAGGCTGGCTGCGCGCGGACGGGATCCGCCAGGTCGTGATCGTCGGCGTCGTCACCCACAACTCGGTGGAATCTACCGCGCGCACCGGCGGCAATCTGGGCTTTGACGTGTTCGTCCCGCACGACGCGTGCTACACCTTCGACGGCGCCGACTTCTTCGGTCAGCCGCGCCGTGCCGAAGACATTCACGCCATGTCGCTGGGCAATCTGCACGGCGAATATGCGCAGGTGCTGGGCACCGAGGACATTCTCCAGGCGCTGGGCTGACTGCGCACGGTCCGCGGGCGCACCTCAGGCAGGCGGCCGGTGAATGGCGCCTGCCCATGAGTCAAACGGGGCGCACCGTCTGCATCACAACGTGAAGCGCGCCATCTGCATGGCCAGATGATCGGCCTGCTCCGACAACTTCAGGCAATCCTCCCTGCACGCCTTGACGTCATGCGCGGTGGACTGCGCAAGGTCGGCAATGCCTTGCACGTTGCGATTGATTTCCTCGGTCACGGTGCTCTGTTCTTCCGTGGCGGCGGCGACCTGATGGTTGCGATCGGTCAGCTCTTCGACGTGGCCGGCGATGGCATCCAGGGAATCCCCGGTGCGCCGGCTGGCTTGGACACCTGTTCCGGTCGCGGCCTGTCCGGCACGCATCGAGGTGACTGCCTGATCGGCGCCGTTCTTCAGTTCGCTCATCATCTGGCGGATTTCCGAAGTGGCGGTCTGGGTGCGGCCGGCGAGCGTGCGAACCTCATCGGCGACCACCGCAAAGCCCCGGCCCATTTCGCCTGCTCGCGCTGCCTCGATGGCTGCGTTCAGGGCCAGCAGATTGGTTTGTTCGGAAATGCTGCGGATAACGCTGAGCACTTGATCGATGGTCGAGATCTGCGTGGCCAGATGTTCCACGGCGCCTGCGGCGATGCCGACGCCGTCGGACATGCTCTGAATGTGGTCGATCGACTCACCGACCACTTGCCTGGCTGACACCGCCTCCCGATGCGTATTGCGCGACACATCGGCCGCTGCCCCGGCATTGCGGGCGATTTCCTGCACGGTCAGGCCCATCTCATGAACGGCGGTGGCGACCATGTCCGTCATCTGCTGTTGCTTGAGCGCGCGGCTCGACGTGCTGTCGACAACCCGCGTGACCTCGACGACGTTGTGACGCAGTTGCTCGCTGGTTTTCAAGGCATCGCCGATCAGTGCGCGCAGGCTTTCGATGAAGCGATTGAAGCCGCGCGCCAGATCGCCCAGTTCATTCTCGCGATTGTCGTCCAGCCGCCGGGTCAGGTCGCCTTGACCCGCGCCGATGTCCACCAGCGCATGGGTCACCTGACGAATCGGGCGCACGATGCCGCGCGCGATCCACGCCACGAAACCAAGGAAGAACAGCACGACTGCGATGCTGATGGCGCAGATGAGCGTCAACGCATCCTTGGCCGGGCCATAGACTTCAGCCATCGGCACCTCGCTGACCAGTGTCCAGCCCAGCGACGCGACTGGCTTGGCGACCGCGACGTAGTCCTGCCCGTCGCGCTTGAATTCCAGCGCCTGGCCGTTCTCGTTTTCGGTGAGCAACCTGCGGGCGGCAGGCTCGCCGACCAGTTGCGACACGGTTTCACGGTCATTGAGGTCGGCATTCGGATGCACCTTGATCCGGCCGTCCTGGCTGACGAGGTACACCTGGCCTTGTTTGCCGAAACGGAAGTCGCGAACCATCTGCGACAGCGCGCTCATGCCAAAGCCGAGCCCGGCCACGCCGACGACGTTGCCGTTGTGCACGATCCGCTGATTGATGAACAGCGTCGGCACCTTGGTCGTGGCGTCGATGTCGATGTCCAGCGAGCGCTGTTTGTTGCTGTCGAGGAAGCCGTAAAACCAGTTGTTCTCGGCCGGCCCGCGTTGCAGCGTGCGGTCGGCGCCTTTATTGGTGATGTAATGGCCGCTGTCCCTGGCGACGATGAATGTGGTCAGCGCGTTGTGCTGTTCTTTGATTTTCGCCAGATACCGGATAAAAGCCGGTTGCTGCGCGGCGTCTTCGCCGTTATCCAGCCATTCGGACACCAACGTATTGTCGGCGATGTCGCTGGCCGCCGTGAGGGGAGCGGCGAGCAGGCGTTCAAGGTCGTTGCGAATGGCCTCGACGCTGGCCGGCATGGCCTGCTGCAGCAGGTAGCGATCCGTGAGTCTGTTCAGCGCGAACGCATAGATGGCGATCACGATCAGGCTGCTGATCACCAGCGCAGCCCCCATGCTCAATGTCAGCTGCCACTGAATACTTTTTCGCCAGACAGGCATAGAAAACTCCGCAGTAAAGCGCACAACCACGATGGAACAGTGCCGCTGATCTGAGCACGAGCAATTACTGCGCCATTGAGTTGATCGGACGGTCAGGAAATTACCGGGGCTGCGGTGCTGGCCCTTTGATCTCCAGCGTTGCGACCGTTTGGCGGATCGCTTGGCAAATAGCCAACGATCAGGTTGTGTACAAAGCGTGAGTACTTTTGGAACAATCCTTAAACGTCGTGCGCGAAAAAGTGGCGGCCGGGCTGTCCGCCGCCGGCCGTGGGGCGGCGTCTACGCTTGATGAACACCTGCGCGCTTGAGCAGTTGCTTGCAGCGCTCTGATAAATGCACCACGCGCAGATGCTTGCCGGCCTTCTGGTAACGCTCGCGCAGGGTTTTCAGGGCTGCGATCGCTGAATAGTCGACAAAGCTAAGGTGGCGACAGTCGAGGGTGACGTGATCGGGATCGTTAAGGTGATCGAACTGATCCAGAAACGGCGTGGTGGAGGCAAAAAACAGCGTGCCGTGCAGGTGATAGATCTTGCTGCCATCGGTTTCGACATGGCTGTCGGCGTACAGCTCACGCGCCTGCTGCCAGGCGAAGTTGAGCGCCGCAATGAGGATGCCGAACACCACGGCAGTTGCCAGATCCGTGAGCACCGTCACAATGGTCACGGCAATGATCGCCAGCACATCGTTGAGCGGCACTTTGCGCAGCACGCGCAGCGACGCCCAGGCGAATGTCTGCTGAGCCACCACGAACATCACGCCGACCAGCGCTGCCAGCGGGATGCGCTCGATCAGCGGCGACAGGAACAGCACGAACATCAGAATCATCACCCCGGCGACGATGCCTGAGAGGCGACCGCGGCCGCCTGAGCTGAGGTTGATGACGGTCTGGCCGATCATTGCGCAGCCGCCCATGCCACCGCAGACACCGGAGGCAATGTTTGCGACGCCCAGCGCCACGCACTCGCGATCCGGGTAGCCACGGCTTTCCGTGATTTCGTCGGTGAGATTGAGGGTGAGCAGGGTTTCCAGCAGGCCAACCAGCGCCATCAGGATGGCGTAGGGCGCGATGATGCGCAGGGTGTCCAGATTCCAGGGCACGTCGGGCAACGCGACATCCGGCAAGCCGCCGGCGATGTGGGCCATGTCGCCGAGGGTGCGGGTAGGCAGGCCGAACAGAAACACCAGCAGGCCGACGCCGAGAATGGCCACCAGGGCAGGCGGCACGGCGCGGGTCAGGCGCGGCAGCAGATAGACGATGCCCATGGTCAGGGCGACCAGGCCGATCATCCAGTAGAGCGGGGTGCCGCTGAGCCAGGCGTCGCCGCTTTTGAAGTGCTCGAGCTGAGCCATGGCGATGACGATGGCCAGGCCGTTGACGAAGCCGAGCATCACCGGGTAGGGGACCATGCGTACCAGCTTGCCCAGGCGCAGCACGCCAAAGGCGATCATCACCAGCCCGCCCAGCAGGACGGTCGCCAGCAGGTATTGCACGCCGTGCTGCACGACCAGCGCGACGATGACCACGGCCATCGACCCCGCAGCGCCGGAAACCATGCCGGGACGTCCGCCGAACAGCGCAGTCAGCGTGCAGATGATGAAGGCGCCGTACAGGCCCATCAGTGGGTTGAGGTGCGCGACCAGCGCGAAGGCGATGCACTCGGGCACGAGGGCGAACGAGGTGGTGAGGCCGGCGAGAACGTCGGCGCGCAAACGAGCGGGCTTCATGAAATACCTGGGGAGAAGGGCGCAAAGGGTGGGGATGTTACGGAATGTGAGCGAATCGGGCCAGCCAGACATGGGCAGTGCGTACGGAACAAAGCTGTCGGGGCAGGTGTTGCCTGCGAATGGATGGGTCATGCAGACAAGAAGCGCCATCCGTACTGGCCTCTTCGTGAGCATGCTCGTTCCCACAGGGATCTCCAGGCACACACAAATTCTCTGTCCAGACACAAATCCGCGAGCTTGCTCGCGAAGATTGACTCCCAGCCGCCAGATCTCCACCAGACACACCGGCCTCTTCCCGGCTGAAGCCGGTCCTACAGGCGCGACAAGCCTTTCGTAGGACCCGCTGAAACCGGATCTACAGAAACTGCCAACTTTCCGTAGGACCGGCTTTAGCCGGGAAGGCGTCGGGTGTTACGCCGCTGATCTGACCAGACACAAATCCCGTGGGAGCGAGCTCGCGAAGGCTGGCTCCCAGCCGCCAGATCTCCGCCAGACACACCGGCATCTTCCCAGCTGAAGCCGGTCCTACAGACCCAGCAACTTTCCGTAGGACCGGCTTTAGCCGGGAAGGCGTCGGGTGTTACGCCGTTGATCAAAGGGGGCTCTACCGTGCCTTTACCCGGAAAATCTGCAGGGAAAAATTTCATCCCGGTGTCCAGTCAAGCGCGATTGTGTAACGATGTTTGGCTTGAATGATCACTGCCCACTGTCGAGGACAGACCACGGATGCTCGCCGCGCTCAGACATTACCCTGCCTCAGTCAATCTCCTGCTGTCGTCGTCGCTGTTTCTGACCTTAGGGAGGGCGATCACCTTGCCTTATCTGGTGATCTATCTGTCATCGAACTTCACGCTGAGCATCAGCGACATCGGCATGGTGGTGGGCAGCGCCTTGATCGTCGGCTCGTTGCTCAGTCTGTATGGCGGTTACCTGACGGACAAATTATCCAGCTATCGACTGATCCTGTGTTTCACCGGATTTTTCGTGGCCGGCTTCGTCGGCATGTGCGTGACCGGGCAGTTGTGGCTGTTCTTCCTGTTTCTGGTGTCGTTCAACTTCGCCTATTCAGTCATCGACATCGTCGTCAAGGCCGCTTTCGGCAAGCTGCTGCCGGTGGCCGAGCAGAGCAAAGTGTTTTCGGTGCGCTACACGCTGATCAACATCGGCTACGCCGTCGGGCCGTTCATTGGCGCAGGGCTTGCGCAGTGGAACATGAAGCTGCCGTTCCTGACGTCGGCCGCGCTGGGGCTGGGCTTTTTCGTCGTGTATGCGCTCTACGGTGACCGCCGGCTCAGCTCGGCGGACCCGGCCAACGCGCCGGTTTCGTTCGTGGCAGTGGGCCGGATCCTGCTCAAGGATTACCGGCTGGTCTGCTTCACCGTGGGCGGCGTGCTCAGCGCAGTGGTGTTCGGCCAGTTCACGGCGTACCTGTCGCAATACCTGGTCACCACCAGCACGCCGGAATTCACTTATCAGGTCATCAGTTCGGTGGTCGCCGTGAACGCGGCGGTGGTTATTTGCCTGCAGTATTTCGTCGGCCGCTACATCAGTCACCAGTACCTCAACCAGTGGCTGACGCTGGGCTTCAGCCTGTTTCTGGCCGGCGTCGTGGGGTTTGCGCTATCCACGACCGTGCTGCACTGGTCGCTGGCGGTGGCGGTGTTCACCCTGGGCGAAATCATCGTGTTCCCCGCCGAATACATGTTCATTGATCGCATCGCGCCTGCCCATCTGCGCGGCATGTACTACGGCGCCCAGAACCTCTCCAACCTGGGCGGCGCGCTCGGCCCGGTGCTGTGCGGTTTTGCCCTGGCCACCCAGTCAGCGCACTTCATGTTCTATATGCTGGCGGGCTTTATCGTGGCAGGCGGCTGTTTTTATCTGCTGGGGGCGTCGTACTCCAGACGCCTCGAATCCTCTTCCCGTACGCGGTGACGTTTGTCGATGAGTGCGCTTTCTCCACTGGCAGCCTGGCAGCAGGCCGTCGATACGCAGGGTTTTCAGGCAGACGAAGCGCAGCGTCAGGCTGCCCGCGCGCTTGAGGCCTGCTGGCTGGCCCTGCGCGATGGCAAACGGCATGCGCCGCCCAAGGGCGTTTATCTGTGGGGCCCGGTGGGGCGTGGCAAAACCTGGCTCATGGACCGTTTTTACGAAGGCCTGCAGATGCCAGCGCGTCGCCAGCATTTCCATCACTTCATGCGCTGGGTCCATCAGCGTCTTTTTCAGCTCACGGGTGTGGCAAAGCCGCTGGATGTGCTGGCCCGGGAACTGGGCGAGGAAGTGAGGGTGCTGTGTTTCGACGAGCTGTTCGTCAATGACATCGGCGACGCGGTGATCCTGGGCGGCCTGTTGCGGGCGATGTTCGAGCAGGGCGTCGTGCTGGTCTGCACCTCCAATCAGCTGCCCGAGCAGCTGTATGCCACGGGGCATAACCGCGAGCGATTCGTGCCGGCGATCACTGCGATCAATCACTACATGCACGTGGTCTGCGTGGATGGCGGTGAGGATCACCGACTGCATCCGGGGCAGGCGCAGCAGCGTTACTGGGTCAAGGCCGGGCAGGGGCGCAGCGCACTGGTCGACGTCTTCGAACAACTGAGCAGTGGCGAGTCGGTGTCGATCCAGCCGGTGCCCCTCGGTCGGCGGCATCTGCCGGTGGTGCGCAGCAGCAAGACCGTGGTCTGGTGCCGTTACGCCGATCTGTGCGAACAGCCGTTGGCTGCCATGGATTTCATCGAATTGTGTGACCGCTACACGGCCGTGCTGCTCAGCGAGGTGCCGGCACTGAGTGCGCCGCAGCGCGAAGGGCGTATCGCGCGCGGTACCGAAGATGGCGTTGAGCAGGTGGCCGCGGGTGATCGAGAACTGCCGCAGTTGTCACCCTACGACGACGGCGTGCGCCGCTTCATTGCGCTGGTCGACGAATGCTACGACCGCAAGGTGCCGCTCTACGTCGAGGCTGAGCTGCCGATGCAGGCGCTCTACACCGAAGGTTATCTGGCATTCGCCTTTCGCCGCACGCTGAGCCGCTTGCAGGAAATGCAGCTGGCGCGCTTCGGGCGCTGAACCGCTGCCCGCGAACTACTGACCAAGGCCGCCTCGCCCTCGGCACGTGCTGTCAGGCCTGATTTCTGCGTCGCTGGACCAGCACATGTTTGGCCCCTTCGCCCACCAGCACCAGCACCGCCACCCAGATCGGCAGGTAGGTCAGCCATTCGTCGCGGCCAATGGTTTCGCCAAGCAGCAGGGCGACGCCGACCAGCAACACCGGTTCGACATAACTGAGCAGGCCGAACACGCTGAAGGCCAGCAAGCGGCTGGCGAGGATGTAGCTGACCAGCGCCGACGCACTGATCGCACCGAGGATGGGGATCAGCGCATACAGCTTCGGCATCTGCTCGACCACCGACGGATTGCCCCGGCAGATGAACAGCAGCGCGGCAGGCAGAATCAGCAACATGTCCCACCAGAGGCCGCCCAGGTGGTCGGTCCTGATCCGCCGGCGCAGGACGAAATAGACCGGATAGCCCAGACACACCAGCAATGTTTCCCAGGAGAAACTGCCCAGCCGGAACAGTTCGTTGCCCACGCCGATCAGCGCGCAGCAGGCCGCGATTTTCTGCAGACGGGACAGATGCTCGCCGTAGACCACGCGGCCTGTCAGGATCATCGTCAGCGGCAGGAGGAAATAGCCCAGTGACACCTCGAGGCTGCGGCCATGCAGGGGCGCCCACATGAACAGCCACAACTGGGCGCCGATCAATGCCGACGACAACACCATCGCGCCCAGCAGGGCAGGCGTCTGGCGCACCCGCGCGGCGAGGCCGCGGGCGAGTTTCCAGTCGCCGCTGGACAGCATGAACAGCGTGATGCAGGGCAGGGTCAGCAGCATCCGCCAGCCGAAGATTTCTTCACCGCTCAATGGCTTCAGCAATGAGGTGTAGTAGTACATGACCGCGAAGAGGCAGGAGGCCATGACCGATAGTGCGACACCCTTGTACACGGGGGCTCCTTGGTTCGGTTCTTGTGGGAGAAAACGTCACCTGCTGTCAGGCTCTTTCGGCCTGCTTGCGGGAAACGGCGCACAGTCTATCCGAAGCGTTCGCGGCGGGCGGTCAGCTATCTGGTAAACACCAGATCGGCTGGCAGTAAACGATGCACGTTTGGCAGAGAACGAGACCGCATGCCGATTGAGCGCGACCCCTGCCTGCCGGAGACTTGTCCTCAACGCGCCATGCCGGCGCGACCGATTGAGGAAGACCGCCATGAGCCAGGAAATCGCCGGTATCAAGATTCCCGACAGCGCACTTGCCCGCGCTACCACCGACTACATCCGCGATCAGGAAGACGATCTGCTGTTTCACCATTCCCGTCGCGTATTCCTCTGGGGAGCGTTGACCGGTGAGCGCAAAGGTTTGAAGTATGACGCCGAACAGCTGTACGTCGGCGCGATGTTCCACGACCTGGGCCTGGTGGAGCAGCACCGCAGCCCGGACCTGCGCTTCGAAGTCGACAGCGCCAATGCCGCCCGTGCGTTCATGAAGCCGTTCGGCCTGTCCGAAGGCGACATGGAGCAGGTCTGGTTGTCGATTGCGTTGCACACCACGCCGGGCGTGCCTGAGCATCTGCGGCCGAACGTGGCACTGGTGACGGCGGGTGTCGAAATGGATGTACTCGGAATCAAGTACGAGCAGTTCAGCGATGAGCAGCGCGAGATCGTCACCCATGCCCATCCGCGTGGCGAGGCATTCAAGGAATGCATTATCTGTGCGTTTGCCAACGGATTCCGGGCGAAACCGGACACCACTTTCGGCACCGTCAACGCCGACGTGCTGGTGGATGAAGACCCGACGTTCAAACCGCTGAACTTCGTCGACATCATCCGCAAGTCGCCGTGGAAAGCCTGATTTTCACGCGTCGATAAACCTGGGCAGTGAACGTGTTCGCGAACGCGGTGTGTCAGTCAGCGTTGCTGTGTCTGAATGACCGCCTTCGCGAGCGAGCGCTTGATCGCAGGTAACGTTCGGCCTGATAACGTCGGGCCTGCCTGTAGGCTGTCACGCCCTTTGAGGCATTCCTGAGGGCAATTCCCGCGACAGCCTTCCTTCGGCATCGCCGCAACCTTTGTTACGCTTGTTTTTGCCGGCCCATGGCGGCGGGCAGGATTCATCAACGCAGCAAGGGAGCGGCAATGACCTCTATCAGCACCGCAGTGCCCGTTATTCCCGGGCGGCTGGAACAGTTCTCGACCCGCGTCGCCTTCTTCATCACCGGTTTCAGCATCTCTGCCTGGGCGCCGTTGGTGCCCTACGCCAAAAGCCGGCTGGGGTTGGACGATGCCAGCCTTGGCTTGCTCCTGCTGTGCCTGGGCATCGGCTCGATCCTTTCGATGCCGCTGGCGGGGGCGGCCACCGTGCGTTTCGGCTGTCGGCGCATCATCGTCGTGGTGGGCAGCATCGCTTGCCTGTGCCTGCCACTGCTGGCGACGCTGACCCACATGCCGTCGATGGTGGCGACATTGTTCATCTACGGCGCCAGCATGGGCGCATTGGGTTGCGTCACCAATATTCAGGCGATCATCGTCGAGCGCGCCAGCGGCAAAACCATGATGTCAGGCTTTCACGGTCTGTTCAGTTGTGGCGGCATCATCGGTGCCGCCGGTGTGTCGGCATTGTTGAGCGTGGGCGTGTGGCCGTGGCTGAGCATGACCCTGGTGGCGCTGTTCATCGCCATCGCGTTGTACAAGGCCGCGCCGCATCTGCTCGCGTACGGCAGCGATGCCGGAGGACCTGCCTTCGCGGTGCCCCATGGCGTGGTGCTGTTCATCGGCTTGATGTGCTTCACGGTGTTTCTCACCGAAGGCGCGATGCTGGACTGGAGCGCGGTTTTCCTCAGTGCGCAGCGGGGCGTCGAAGCGTCTTATGCAGGATTCGGTTACGCCGTGTTCGCCTTGGCCATGGCCATCGGCCGGTTGTGCGGCGATCCGGTCGTGCGGCGCCTGGGCGTGCACCGCATTATTCTGTTTGGCGGCCTGTGCGCCGCCATCGGCATGGCCGTGGCGACGCTGGTTCCCACCTGGCAGGCGGCCTTGTGCGGCTACGCGCTGGTCGGGCTTGGCTGTTCGAACATCGTCCCGGTGTTTTACAGCGCCGTGGGGCGGCAGAAGACCATGCCCGAAAACGTTGCCGTTCCGGCCATCACGACGCTGGGTTACATCGGCATTCTCATGGGCCCGGCCGGCATCGGTTTCGTCGCCCACCTGAGCAGCCTGGGCGTTGCGTTTCTGATCATTGCCGTGATGCTGCTGGGTGTGGCGCTCAGTGGCCGCTACCTGAAAGTCTGAAGCGCGAACGGCGGCGGTGCCCGGTGACTCACGCCGGCACCATCGCGAAACCTACGCCGAAGCGGTTCCAGGCATTGATGGTGGCAACGGCCAGCGTGATGTTGGCGACATCCGCTTCGGAGTAATGGGCGAGCAGCGCTTCATATTGATGTTGAGGCGCGTGATGGACCGGCAACAGCGTCAGGCTCTCCACCCAGGCAAGGACGACCTTCTCCTTTTCAGTGAAGAATTCGGTTTCCTCCCACACGCTGAGTGTCTGCAGGCGCGCTTCGGTCTCGCCGGCCTTGCGCGCGTCGTTGGCGTGCATGTTCACGCAATAGGCGCAGCCGTTGATCTGCGAAGCGCGCAGGCGGATGAGTTCCAGCAGCGAGTGGTCCAGGCCGGATGCGGCCAGCGCGGCTTCGAGGCCCAGCATGGCTTTGTAGGCTTGCGGCGACTTTTGCGCCCAGGCAATTCTCTTGTTCATGTCAGCGTCTCCGATGAAACAGTCAGGAAAGTTCGTAAGCGGTGGCGCTACATTACGCGGGCGAGCGCAGGGCTCGAATAGCCAATGGATCGGGATTGAGGGAGACCAATTGCGCTTTGCGTGGTCTTTAATCCGGGTCGACTGTCGACATGCTGTCACCCACACGACGGCCACACTGTAGGCCTCGCCGCGCCTGCCCTTCGGGTGGCATGCGGGCACAACGTCAGAAGGAGCGAGCCATGTTTGTCGGATTCCAGAAAGACCAGCGTCAGGTCAATGGCGTGCAGATTGCCTACCGCGTCGGCGGCAGCGGCCCGGGGCTGCTGCTGTTGCACGGCCACCCGCAGACCCACGTCATCTGGCACAAGATCGCCGAGCGACTGAGCCAGCATTTCACGGTGGTTGCCGCCGACCTGCGCGGCTATGGCGACAGCAGCAAGCCTGCTGCCACCGCCGACCACGCCCCTTACGCCAAGCGCGAAATGGGCCGCGACATGATCGAGTTGATGCAGGCCCTGGGCTTCGCTGACTTTTCTGTGCTTGCCCATGATCGCGGCGCACGCGTCGCCCATCGGATGGGGCTGGATCATCCCGGCGTGATCCAGCGCATGGCGCTGCTCGACATCGCGCCGACGCTTGCGATGTACAGCCAGACCAATGAGGCCTTCGCTCGCGCCTACTGGCACTGGTTCTTCCTGATCCGCCCGGCGCCGCTGCCGGAGACGTTGCTGCAAGCCAATCCGGAACAGTATCTGCGCAGTGTCATGGGGACGCGAAGCGCAGGGCTGGCGCCGTTCACCGATGAGGCGTTCGCCGAGTACCTGCGCTGCGCCAGCCTGCCCGGCGCGGCCCGGGGTGTCTGCGAAGACTACCGCGCCAGCGCCGGCATCGACCTTGAGCATGACCGCGCCGATATTGCCGCAGGCAATCATCTGCAACTGCCGCTATTGGTGCTGTGGGGCGCCGAAGGCACTGTCGGCAAATGCTTCGAGCCACTGAATGAGTGGCGCAAGGTCGCGACGGATGTGCGCGGTCAGGCATTACCGGGCGGTCACTACCTGGCCGAAGAGATACCGGACGAATTGCTGGCGAACGTGCTGCCGTTTCTGCTGGGGCATCAACGCGCCGGCGGGCTATAAAGACGACCGGTCTGGCCGCGGGTTCGGGCGCTGCCCGCGTTTGCCATGACGACGCGGCATCAGTCGCTCGCGCACATGGTCGTACGCCAGGTTGAACAGCAGGGTGTACGGCAAAAACAACAGCAGCAGACCGATGTCCAGCACGAAGGCTTCCAGCAGACTGATCGACAGCCACCACGCGGCCAGTGGCACGACGGCGACGATCAGGCCGCTCTCGAACGACAGGGCGTGCAGCGCACGGACCTTGAGGCTCATCGCAAACCCGAAGCGTGCGCGCAGACGGTCGAACGCGGCGTTGAACAGCATGTTCCAGAGCATCGCGACGGTGGAAATCATCACCGTCATCGCGCCCATCTTGCCAAGCGACTGGCCAAGCACCCAGGCAAGGCCGGGTGCGAACACCAGAACGCCGATGATTTCGAACAGCAACGCGTGCAGCGCGCGCTCCCTGAGCGACTTTTTTTCAACGGCCGACGCGGCGACCTTACTGATGGGCATGAGCGCAGGTTTCCTTGCTGGGCAGAGGTGCATTGTCGCGACGCGACGGACTAAAGTGAAAATCGTTACCATCGGAAAAACCGATGGAAGAGTGAGAGATGCAGCCATGAGCTATTCCCCCGAAGCCCTGGAAGCTTTCGCCCAGACCATTGCGCTGGGTTCATTCAGCGCAGCGGCCAGGCGGCTGGGCAAAAGCCAGTCGACGATCAGCGAGGCGATTTCGCGACTGGAAATCGATCTGGGCGTCGAACTGTTCGACCGTTCGTCAAGGCATCCGGCGCTCACCGAAGCAGGCAAAGCCCTTCATGGACGTATCGAAGAAGTGCTCGCGGCGTCGGACAAGTTACGGCGCGCCGCCGGACGCCTGGCCGAAGGCATGGAGCCCCGGCTGACGCTGGTGTTGTCGGACGCCAACCAGTTCGCCGAATTCGAGGCGCGCATGGCGGAGCTCGATCAGCGCTTTCCCGAGCTGGAGCTTGAATGCGTGTTTGCCGAGCATGGCGACGCGATCAACCTGATCCAGTCGGGCCGGGCATCATTGGGATTGCTCTCGGCGCAGGCCAGTTATCCGCCGGAAGTCGGCCACGCGACCATCGCCGAGCGCGCCGATTTCGGCCTGTTCGTTTCCCACCAGCACCCGCTGGCCAGCGAAGGCACGGTGGACTACCGGCAGCTGGCGCAGCACCGCGCGCTGCGATTGAACACCATCGTCGACGAAAGCATCCCGACTGATGATCTGCCCAGCGGCGCCCGCCGCACCTGGTCTGCGCCCAATTACCTGTTGTTGATGGACATGGCGATTTTCGGCTTTGGCTGGTCGGCATTGCCACGCTGGCTGGTGCGCGGTTATGCCCAGGGACGACTCAAAGAGCTGCAAGTGCCCGGCTGGCCACGCAGCTCGGCGGTGGATGTGATCTGGTCGCGGCAGAAAAGCCTGGGACCGGCTGGGGCGTGGTTGCTGGACACGTTGCTCGAAGGGCGTGGCGACTATTGAGCGTCCGGTGTCATGCAATGTGGATCGGCGATCGTGCTGCTCTTCTGAGCCGTAGCGGGGCAAACGTCCCGGCAATGCCCCGATTCGGCGCCCGCGACTGAACGTATTCAGACGTCTGCGGGCAAGCGCTCCCGCGCAGAATCGGGTTTCATCTGCGGCGCTGCCGTGCTCAATCTGAGGAAGCCTGCAGCACAAACCCCGCCGGCATGTCCTGCGCGAACTCGTTCACCACCTCCCGCGTGAGCCCGATGATGTCTTCCACCAGCTCCATTCCCGCACCGGTGCGCCAGCTGGCGACGATGTCCATCACGGGTGGCAACGGCACGTTTTCGATGCGCGTCAGCACGCCTTGCGCCAGTTCGCCGTGCACCAGGGTGACGGGCAGGGCGCCAATGCCAAAGCCGTCGCGCACCAGCCGGGTGATGGCCGAGGCCGAATTCACGCAGTTGATTCGCGGGGTGATGATGTTGGCCGAGTGCAGCATATTCAGGATGTCCTGATGGGGCCTGGAGTTGCGCGAAAACGTGACGATGCGCTGCTGGGCAATGTCCTCCAGCGTCACGCCCGGGCGGTCGAACGCCGAGCCCGCCGGCACTACCCACTGCAGCGGATAGCGCGCCAGCACCGCGTTGCGCACGGTGTCGAACCGCAGCACGTCGGTCTGGAAAATGATGTCCTGATAGCCCTTTTCCAGTTGCGCACACAGGTTGCTGGCCGTCTCGGCGGTCAGCTCGATTTCCAGGTTCGGGTAACACTTCATCAGCCGTGTTACCAGCGGGCTGAGCCAGGTGTGTATCACCGTATCCATCGCGCCGATGCGGATCCGCCCCCGCACCTGGCTGGGGTCCTTGATCGCTGCTTTCATGTTCTGCATCGTGTCCATGATGTGCTCGGCGTACTCCAGCACGCGCAAGCCTTCGGAGGTCAGCGACACGCCTTTGGAGTCCCGCACGAAAAGCCGCACGCCCATTTCATCCTCCAATGCAGCGATCCGGCTGGAGATGGAGGCCTGGGTGCTGAACAGCTTTTCCGCGGTCAGACGAAAGCTTTTCAGCCGTGCGACCCAGACGAAGGTTTCCAGAAACTTGAGGTTCACCGAGCGATTTCCTTGAACGATTGAGCGTTGCCGACGGCCTGGTCGCAGAGCCATTCTGCCTGCTGTCGCCATCGGCATGGGAGCCGACGTGCGCTACGGACAGCAGGTTGCATGCCACCGCCCCAACAGAAAATTTTATGAGGCATAGCGGGTTTTTCCCGTTGGACGCAGCGTCCAGGCCTGCCGAAAGATGGTCGCAGGCAGGAGAGCGGCGGCCCGTTCGTGCAACCGGGTCAACGCATCACAACAATGAGAATTCGATCATGCAAACCGCTATCAACCTCTGGCCGCTGCTCGGCGTGCTGGTCATCGTCACAGGCTTCGTGCTGCGCTTCAATCCGATGCTGGTGGTGGCACTTGCAGCACTGGCCACCGGCCTTGCCGCGAGCATGCCGCTGGAAACCATTCTGGCGACCATCGGCAGCGGCTTCATCAAAACCCGCACGCTGCCGCTGATCATCTTGCTGCCGCTGGCCGTGATCGGCTTGCTGGAGCGCCACGGCCTGCGGCTGCACGCGCAGAACTGGATCGCGCGTTTCACTCAGGCCACGGCCGGGCGTCTGTTGATCGCCTATCTGTTCGTGCGGGAAACCACGGCGGCATTAGGGCTGACCAGCCTGGGCGGGCATCCGCAAATGGTCCGTCCATTGCTCGCGCCGATGGCGGAAGGCGCCGCCGAGTCGCGCTTCGGCAAGTTGCCCGAGGCGCTGCGCATCAAGTTGCTGGCGCTGTGCGCGGCCACCGACAATGTCGGGCTGTTCTTCGGCGAGGACATTTTCGTGGCCTTCGGTGCCATCGCCCTGATGCACACTTTCCTGCTCGGTTCGGGTATCGACGTCGACCCCATGCACATTGCTCTCTGGGGCATTCCGACGGCGATCTGCGCGTTGGTCATCCACGGGGTTCGCCTGTATCGTTTCGATCGACGCCTGAGCCGCGAACTGCAGGCAGCGTCGCAGACTGCTGCGACGGCGAAGGAGGTGACGCCATGATCATTTCCATTCAATACCTGTATTGGCTGGCGGGGGTGATCCTGGCCATCACCGCCTTCATGACCGCCACTGACCGCAGCAACCCCAAACGGTGGAGCACGGGATTGTTCTGGGGACTGTTTGCCGTCGCGTTTCTGGCCGGTGAGCAGTTGCCGCCCGTGTGGGTCGGTGTCGGCGTGATCGTCATGGCGCTGATTGCAGGCTGTGGCGGCGTCGGTTCCGGTCAGCACGATAACCTGCCGGACAAGGCGCGACGCGAGAGCGCAGGGCGTCTGAAGAACAGACTGTTCATTCCGGCGCTGGCCATTCCACTGGTCACTGTCATCGGTGCGGTGCTGCTGAAGAACATCAAGTTCGGCGACGTCTTCCTGCTCGACCCGGCCAACAGCACGTTTGTCTCATTGGGTATTGGCAGCCTTGTCGCGCTGGCGCTCGCCTGCTGGCTGACCCGCGACACGCCTGTGCAGGCCATGCGTGAATCAAGACGACTGACCGAAGCACTGGGCTGGGCGCTGGTGCTGCCGCAGATGCTCGCGATGCTCGGTCTGGTGTTCAACGATGCCGGGGTCGGCAAGGCGGTGGCGCACCTGGCGACGGCCTACATCAATCTGGATTTCCGTCTGGTGGCGGTGATGGTGTACGTGCTGGGCATGGCCTTGTTCACCATCGTCATGGGGAACGGATTCGCCGCATTTCCGGTGATGACCGGCGGCATTGGCGTGCCGGTGCTGGTGGGGATGTACGGCGCCAACCCGGCGGTCATGGCAGCCATCGGCATGTTCTCCGGTTACTGCGGCACGTTGATGACGCCGATGGCCGCGAACTACAACATCATCCCGGCGGCCCTGCTGGAATTGCCCGACAAATACGCGGTTATCAAGGCGCAGATCCCAACGGCGCTGGCGATGCTGGTGGCCAATATCCTGCTGCTGTACTTCCTGATGTAGCGGGGATGAGGTCGTCGTAAAACTTTCAAACGCGCTGCTTTAGGAAACGCACCGTCCACCTCGGCCCGGTCCCGCAACAAGCGGGGCGTCACCCTCTCAGCAGCGGCAGATCTGCACGACTTCCGCCATCACCTGACTTCTGCGCAAACGATTGCGACCACCGGTTGTCTGTATTGACCAGCGGTCCCAACCTCTCTGAATCAGCGTTCCGAGCGGGCCAGACAGCGATGTCTGGCCGTTTTTGTCTGCGGGTGGCCATTGCCCTGCAAAATAGAGGTTGAATAGTCACAGAAAATGTTATTTAAATAACAAAAATAATAACGCCACGGCCGTTCACTCCTGGGAACGCCGCGCGTGAACAAGGTAAATACACACATGAACAAGATCGCGGTCATCGGCAGCAACATGGTGGATTTGATCACCTACATCGACCGGATGCCGGCGCAAGGTGAAACCCTCGAAGCGCCGAATTTCGCCATGGGTTGCGGCGGCAAAGGGGCCAACCAGGCCGTCGCGGCCGCCAAACTGGGCGCCGACGTACTGATGCTGAGCAAGGTCGGCGATGACATGTTCGCTGACAACACGTTGGCCAACTTCAAGCGTTTCGGCATCGACACTCAGTTCGTACAGCGGGTGCCGGACGTTTCCAGTGGCGTGGCGCCCATCTTCGTGCAGAGCGATTCGCACAACAGCATCCTCATCGTCAAAGGCGCCAACGCCCACCTCAAACCCGCTGACATCGACGCCGCCCAGGCCGCCTTGCGCGACTGCAAGCTGATCGTTCTGCAGCTGGAAATCGAGCTCGAAACCGTCTACTACGCCATCGATTTCGCCAAAGCCAACGGCATTCCGGTGCTGCTCAATCCGGCGCCCGCCGTCAAAGGCCTCAGCCGCGCGCATCTGGCACAGCTGGACTTCTTCATTCCCAACGAAACCGAGCTGGCGCTGATCACCGGCCTCGTCGTCGATTCCCTGGAGTCCGCCCGTTCTGCGGCGCTGCAATTGGTCCAGGACGGTATTCGCCACGTGATCGTGACCCTCGGTGAAAAAGGCGCGCTGTACGTGGGCGAGGAGGGTGAGTTTCGCGTCGACGGCATCAAGGTCGATGCCCGCGACACCACGGGAGCCGGCGATGCCTTCATCGGTTGCTTCGCCCGTCACTGGAGCGAAAACGGTGACATGCGGCACGCCATGACGCAGGCGGTTGCATACTCCGCCTGCTCGGTCACAGGTTTCGGTACACAGAGTTCCTACCCGGACGCTGCCTCGTTCGGGCGCTTTCTCGACACGCTGTAAATCACTCAAGCACTGCCTCGCCTGACCGGCCGGTTTGATCGGCGTGGCGGGGCAGGTTCGCACTTCACGGAGAACAACAATGACAAAGCCTGCGCTCCAACAATCCCCGGACGGGTTCTACCTGAACCGCACGCCCTGGTTTGCCTTCCTGCTGCTGTGCTGTTGCTTCGCCCTCTGGGCGGCCGCCGCGAGCATGAACGATGTGCTCATCGCCCACTTCAAGAAAGCGTTTCTGCTGAGTGATTTCCAGACGGCCTTCGTGCAGTCGGCGTTTTATCTGGGCTACTTCTTCGTGGCGATTCCGGCGGCCATGGTGGTCAGACGTTTCAGCTACAAAACCACCATCCTCATCGGCCTGTTGCTGTACATGGTGGGCTGCTCGCTGTTTTTCCCGGCGGCGTCCATGGCCAAGTACGGGATGTTTCTGATGGCGCTGTTCGTCATCGCCGCCGGCCTGTCGTTTCTTGAAACCGCCTGCAACACCTACTCGACGCTGATGGGACCTCGCGAAACCGGCACTCGTCGGCTGAATATCTCGCAGACCTTCCACCCGTTCGGCGCGATGGCCGGTGTCTATGTCGGCAGCTTCGTGATGTTCAAGGACACCGACGCCACCCGCGAACAGTTGACCCAGATGAGCGCCTCCGAAGCTGCGCTTCAGCAACTGGACATGATCCAGTCCACGCTGTTGCCGTACAAATGGATGATCGCGGTGCTGATCCTGATGTTCGTGCTGATTGCGTTCACTCGTTTCCCGGCCTGCAAAGGCAATATCAAAGACGTCGCGAAAAAGAGCAGCATCGGCCAGAGCCTTTCTCGCCTGTGGCGCAATCCGCGCTTTACCTTCGGTGTGCTGGCGCAGTTCCTTTACGTTGGCGCGCAAGTGGGCGTGTGGAGTTTCACCATCCGCCTGGCGATGCAGATGGGCGGGATGAACGAGCGCAGCGCGTCGTGGTTCCTGCTGACCACCTTTGCCGCCTACTTCGTCGGCAAGATGATCGCCAACCTGCTGATGCGCAAACTGCACCCGGCCAAGGTGCTGGCCATTTACGGCGTGCTGACCATCGTGCTGCTGGCGTACACCATTCTGGTGCCGAACATCAGTGCGGTGTATGCGGCGGTGGGCGTGAGCATTTTCCTCGGTCCGTGCTGGCCGACCATCTACGGCCTGACCATCGATGGCTTGGGCGAAGACACTGGTGTGGGCGGTTCTTTGCTGGTCATGAGCATTGTCGGCGGTGGTGTGATGCCGATTTTCCAGGGCCTGCTGTCCGACGCCACTCACGGCAACATGCAGATCGCCTACAGCGTGCCGCTGCTGTGCTTCGTGGTCATTGTTGCGTACGCCATCAAATGCATGCGTGACCCGCAGCGCGAAACGGCGCCGGCCGGCGCGGTGACTGCAGCATGACAGCCATCGACAAGCGCACGACGATCCCGCTGTTTCCCGAGCTGTTCACCGGGGATGAAAAGACCGTGATGGAGTCCGCCGATTTTCGCGTCCTGGCCTGGACCTACCCCAGCGGCGTAAAGGCTCTGGCGCTGGAGAACAATCGCGGTCGGGTGGTGGTGCTGCCTTATCAGGGCCAGATGATCTGGTCGGCGGTGTTCGACGGCTGCGACCTGACCATGCGCAACATGTTCGATCAGCCGCGGCCAAGTCCGACGGTCATTGGCACCTACGGCTGCTTCATGTTTCACAGCGGCCTCTTGCGCAACGGCTGTCCGACGCCCGATGACGATCATCCGCTGCATGGCGAAATGCCTTGCGCGCCGATGGACAGCGCCTGGCTCGAGATCGGAGAGGACGCAGAAGGGGCTGTGTTGCGGATAGGCGGTGAGTACGAGTACGTGATGGGCTTCGGCGATCATTATCGTGCGCGGCCCAGCGTTACCCTGCGCGCGGGCTCGGCGCTGTTCGACATCGGCATGGACGTGCGCAACCTGGCCGGCAAGCCGATGGAGCTCATGTACATGGCGCACATGAATTATGCCTACGTCGAGGGTGGGCGTTTCGTCGAACCTCTGGGCGTTGAGCGTACGCGGGTGCGCAGCAGCGTGCCCGCCCACGTGAAGCCGACGCCGGCGTGGTCAGCCTACATGGCCGAGCTGAGCGAAGACCCTTCACGTCTGCAAACGCTGGACACGCCTGGGTTGTACGACCCCGAGATCGTCTGCTTCTTCGACGGCGTGAAGGCGGATGCGAAGGGCGACGCGCACTTCCTGCTCAAGCACGCTGACGGTCCGGCGTTCTACACCCGCTACCAGCCGGACCAGTTCAACCATGCCGCACGCTGGATTCTGCACAACGCCGATCAGCAGGTCGCTGCTTTCATCCTGCCCGCGACCTGCGAGCCGGAAGGGTATCTGGCCGAGAAAGCCAAGGGTAACGTCAGGCTGCTCGCAGCGGGGGAAAGTGCGTCGTTCAGTGTGAGAACAGGGTATCTGGCCGCCGGGGAAGTGCAACGGATCGGGGCGGTTTGAAACGCTGAGGACGCCTTCCCGGCTAAAGCCGGTCCTACGAAGAGCTTGCAGCGTCTGTAGGACCGGCTTTAGCCGGGAAGAGGCCAGTATGGCCGCCGAAGATTCAGCGGCTGAAACGCAGCCTTCGCGAGCAAGCTCGGTCCTACAGGTTTTGCGGATGCCCGGAAATCGGCAGCGCTGCAAAGCCCGGTGGGAGTGAGCTTGCTCACGAAGAGGCCAGTATCGCCGACGAAGATGCAGCGGCTGAAATGCAGCCTTCGCGAGCAAGCTCGCTCCTGCAGGTTTTGGGGATCCCGGGAGTCGGCAGCGCGATCACATCACCAATTGCGCGCCATATCCCTGAATCAGATCGCGATACGGTTTGGGCAGTTTTTTGTCGGTCACCACCACATGGAAGTTGTCCAGCGTCGCGAAATGCGCGGTGCGCACGGCGTCGAACTTGGAGTGGTCGGCCAGCAGCATGCAGTGCCGAGCCTGGCGCAGCACCTTCTGTTTCACCTCGACCTCGTTGAAGTTGAAACACGTGACGCCAAATTCGTCACTGACGCCGGCGGCGGAAACGAACGCCCACGTCAGACGGATCCCGTCCAGAATGGTGGCCTCGCTGTGGTGCTCGAATACCTGGTTCTTGCGATGAAAGGTTCCACCGCAAAGCACGATGCTGCAGTTGGGTTTCTGTTGCAGCTTGAGCAGGACATTGAGCGAGTTGCACACCGCGGTGAATTCGAGCGCTTCGGGAATGAAGTCGATGACAAATGGAATCGTCGTCCCGCAATCGAAAAACACCGTGTCGCCCGGCTTGATGAACGCGGCGGCCAGCTTGCCGATGCGACGCTTTTCTTCGACATGGCGGGTGCCTTGCTCGGTGACTTTGTAATCACTGGCCTCGGACGGGTCGAACGCCAGCGTGATGTGGCCGCCGAGCAAATGAAATTTTTCGGGATGACGACCCAGATCGCGACGCAACGTCATCTCCGAGACATCCAACAAGGCCGCCATTTCGCGCAGGTGAATGGCCTTCTGGTCTTGCAGGGCTTGCTGGATCAACTTGATGCGGTCGGATTTTTTACTGTCCACGGGCGTTCCGGCTGTCAATTGAATGTGGTAAAAAAGTAACATTTACTGTTATATATACAACATAAGCGATGTGCAAAGGCATAGGTTCCCATGCCCGTCGCCCGTCTCAGATTCTCTATCAGGAATGACCCGTCATGAAGATCGAACCCGCAGCACTTGCGCAGTATATAGACCATACGTTGCTGGCCGCTGACGCGACGCGCGAGCAGATCGCAACATTGTGCCGTGAAGCGCAAGAGCACGGATTCTATTCGGTGTGCGTCAACTCGGGCTACGTACCGTATGCCGCTTCGCTGCTGAGCGGGCAACCGGTCAAAGTGTGTGCCGTCGTCGGCTTCCCGCTGGGCGCCTGCCTGAGTGACACCAAGGCATTCGAGGCGCAGCAGGCGATTGCCGCCGGCGCTGGCGAGATCGACATGGTGCTCAACATCGGCGCGTTGAAGGACGGTCTGTTCGACGCCGTGCATGACGACATTGCGGCCGTCAAGAAGGCCTGTGGTGAGGTGCCGCTGAAGGTGATTCTGGAAACATGTCTGCTCGATGACGCGCAGAAAACCCGCGCCTGCGAAATCTGCCGCGAACTCGACGTGGCGTTCGTCAAGACCTCCACCGGCTTCAGCCGCAGCGGCGCCACACTGGAAGACGTCGCGTTGATGCGCAAGGTGGTCGGAGCCGGTGTGGGCGTGAAAGCCTCCGGCGGCGTGCGCGATTACGCCACGGCCGTCGCGATGATCGAAGCAGGAGCAACGCGCCTCGGCACCAGTTCCGGTATCGCCATCGTCAGCGGCGCCCCGGCATCGGGTTCGGGTTACTGATCAGATCTGCCGAAGCTCGATCGGGGATTCACGATCTTCACTGCAGGGATGAATTTATTCGCGATAAATGGGGCAGGCAAGAGGAGGCGTGTCGGCTGGCCTTGCCTCTTCGCGAATAAGTTCGCTCCTACAGGAGGCTGCACGCATCTCTTCCGGCAAACGGCACTGACCTGTGCGGGCAATGAATGGCAAACTGCCGGGGTATTCATTTCAGCCCGGACACGCCCATGCCGCAACTCTCCCTCGCGCAATTCAAGGCTCGCTGGTTTTTCTGGCTGTGCATGGTGCTGATCGTGGTCGGTGTTCCGGTCGGTTGTTCGGCACTGCAGCACAAAGAGCGTGAGCTGGTGTTCATGATCGAGCCTGGGACGGCGAGTTGGTATCACGGCATTCCGGCAGATGTGCAGGAGCTGGAGCTCAAGGCGCCGTCGTTTGGTGTTTCGCAGAATATCCACGCATGGTGGTGGCTGGCGGACAAGAAGGACGCGCCTGCGGTGTTGTACCTGCACGGCTCGCGCTGGAACCTGACCGGGCAGTTCTTTCGCATCGAACAACTGCATGCGCTGGGGTTTTCGGTGTTGGCGATCGACTATCGCGGCTTCGGTCAGAGCAAGGGCCAATTGCCGTCGGAAGCTTCGGTGTACGAAGACGCCCGGATCGCCTGGGAACGTCTGAAACAGCTTCAACCCGACCCGCAAAAGCGCCTGATCTATGGCCATTCTCTGGGCGGCGCGGTAGCGGTCGACCTCGCCGCCGAGTTGGGTCGTGACGCACAGAAGGGCGACGAGCCGATCCAGGCCCGTGGCCTGATCATCGAATCCACGTTCACCAACCTTGCCGACGTTGCATCGTCCGTCGCCAGCACCCGTACATCGCTGCCAGTGCGCTGGCTGGTGTCGCAGAAATTCGACTCCATCGACAAGATCGCCGACATTCACATGCCTGTGCTGATCGTCCATGGCACGGCTGACCAGTTCGTCGCGCCGCGATTCAGCCAGGAATTGTTTCAGGCCGCGCAGGAGCCGAAGAACCTGCTGATGGTGCCCGGCGGCAACCACAACAACAGCATGAACATTGGCCGACAGGCTTACAGCCAGGCGATTCAGGCGTTGCTCAAGGAGCAGGCGCCAGCGGTGCATGCTGCGAATGCGACTGCCGACCCGGTCAAACAGCCGGGTTGAACGCAGGCGCAAGGTTCAACGCCGCTTCCCGGTAAAAGGCCGGCGGATGAGCATTCACAACGGCGTGTTCAGATGGTATCTGTGTGCGCCTGCCCACCTTCGCTGACGAGCTTTCGACCATGGACAAGTACTCAAACGGAGAAGCCCACCTGACCCATTCCGATCGCGATTGGGTCATGCGCGCCGCGCCGTTGCCGCAGATGGAGCGGATCGAAGCGTACTTCCACGGTCATGGCTTCGAGATGCACCGGCACGACACCTACGCCATCGGCCACACGTTGTCGGGCGTGCAAAGTTTTCGCTACGGCAAGGAGATGGTCAACAACCTGCCGGGGCAGACCATGGTCCTGCATCCCGATGAGCCCCACGATGGACATGCGGGTACCGAGGACGGGTTTCGCTATCGGATGTTCTACCTTGAACCGGCGATGATTCAGCAGGTGCTCGGGGGCAAGCCGCTGCCATTCATCAAGGGCGGTGTGTCGGGCGATCCTCGTTTGTTCAAGGCGACCCAGGCGTTGCTGCAAGATTTGCAGAACCCCCTCGATCCGCTTGAGCTGGACGACGCAGTCTTCGACATCGCCGTGGCGCTGCAGGACGCCGCCGGCGTGCGCAAAGGGCGGCAGCGGGTCGATTACGTCAGCGCCGAACGCGCGCGTGAATTGCTGATGGCCAGCCTGGAGCAGGGCGTGAGTCTGGATGAACTGGAGCAGGCCAGCGATACCGACCGTTGGCGCCTGTCGCGGGACTTTCGTGCCTTGTTCGGCACCAGTCCGCATCGGTACCTCACCCTCAGGCGTCTGGATCTGGTGCGCCATTCGATCTCCCTTGGCGTGTCGCTGACCGACGCTTCTGTCATGGCCGGTTTCTCCGATCAGAGCCACATGACCCGACACTTCGTGAAGACCTTCGGTTACCCGCCGGGGCGCTGGCTGAAAATGTTGGGGGTTCGCCAATCCATCCCTGCACACCGCGTGACCTAGAGGGACCGGCTCAAACCAGGAAAGCGTCAGGTGTCGGGCCGCCAAATGATGACGTGCACAAGCGCCTGTTCCCGGCAGAAGCCGGTCCTACGGATCCGTCGCGCGACCCAGTAGGACTGGCTTTAGCCAGGAACGCGTCAGGCGTCACGCCGCAAAAGCCGATGTGTACACAAGTGCCTGTTCCCGGCTGAAGCCGGTCCTACGAAAAAACGCGTGCAGCCGGGCCATCGTGCAATAACGTACAAGACCCGCAGGCACGTGCTGCCCTAACTTGCCGGCTTCCCGAAACCTTGCGGAGCCACCTCGATGTCCACCTCTCAGCCCACGTACAGCCCCGTCAATTTTGCCCACAAATACAGCCTCTTCACCGAACAATGGCAGCCCAAGGTCGTCGCGCAGATGAACGATTACCAGTTCAAGCTGGCTCGACTGGAAGGGGATTTTCTCTGGCACAGCCATGCCGACACCGACGAAACGTTCATCGTGCTCGAGGGCTGCCTGCGCATCGATTTTCGCGACGGCTTCGTCGAGCTCAACGCAGGCGAGCTGTACGTCGTGCCCAAGGGCGTGGAGCACAAGCCCTTCGCCGCACAGGAAGTGAAGCTGATGCTCATCGAGCCCAGCGGGGTGATCAACACCGGTGACGACACTAATGAGCGCACTGCGCAGAATGATGTCTGGATTTGATTAAGCGTCGGGCGTAGGCAACCAGCACTGAGGTGAAACCCGCAAGGCAGTCGTGGCATGACGCGCTTCTTATCCTGAGTGTTTGATGAGTCATGAGCCAAGGCGCTTCGCTAAAACAGTTGGAGCCAGATAGCCCGTTGAAACCTTATGTCACCGGGCTTGACCTGTGAAACAGCGCCTCCCACTGTCATTTCTGACAGTAGCCACGCCTGGCATTTGAGCCTATTTTCTAAGCCATCGTGCTGAGAGCGTCAGCCGATGCGACCGGTCACAGATCCACGTCGGGTGAAGGAGAATCAAAATGAATGACAAAGATGAATCGCTGGCCAACTTCAGTACGCCTGCTGCTGGAAATGCCGATAGCCTCCGCACGGCTCTGGTGAACACCGTGGAGCTGTACGACGGGGAGAGACACCTGGGGACGGCGGATGTGGTGGATAATCAGTGGCGATATGAGTACCGCGAGATGCCGCTGGGGGGGCATAAAATAACTGCCCGCATAGGGGAGGTGCACAGCGATCCGTGGACATTTCAAGGTCCTGCCGCTCCGTGGGAAGCGCCTTGGGTTCCGGAGGTGTTTCTGGACAGTGGCACCGGGTTTGGTAATTCTCTGAACCTTGTCAAGCCTCTGGAAAGCGCCACGGTGAATGTCAGTTACCCGGGGATGACTGCCGGCGACACAGTGACAATGCACTGGTCCGTAGATGCGCTCGGGTCGACGTCGCAGACCCTGACTGCGGATGACTCGGGCTCAGTTAAATTTTCAGTGCCTGCGTCCACGTTGACGGCCAGTACCGATCATCAGGTGGAAGTGACCTACTCGGTGAGGCAGGGTGGAGTGGAGGTGGTCTCACCGGGTTTGACGTTTACAGTTACTCATACAGAGTTTCACGGCCGTAGCACCTCTACAAATGGACTTCCGGCCTATTATGACGTCGCTTATGGCTCAGGCGAACTTGCGGTGTTTGCAGCGACAGCGCCAGGGACTGTCGTGGCCGTTACACCTGACGCGCATCCCAGCGGCCAAGCCAACATCCACTTCGATGGCACGGCCTCGTCTTACGTTATCAATGAGATGGCGGCTCAGCCGATTATGCAGTCAACTGTCTTTCCCTCTGCTGTGCAGGGTATTGGCTTGAAGCTGAGTTTCGACGGAAGCTTTTTGCAGGCGGGGAGCGAGACTACCTTGAATCCGACCACGATGTTTACACCCGGCGGGGGACTGCCGGTGAAGATTGAATTTGTGGTGACCGGTCCAGTCACCTCCGGCATTATTCCCGCGGGAGAATTGTTCAAATGGATGTTCTGCGTGGAGCAGCTCCAATTTGCATCAGTGAGGTTGGCGCAAGAACTACAAATAATTGCACTTTAAGCCGGGAGCTGGCTGCCCCTATTGCACCGAGTCCGGCACTGGTGGCCCGTTAACTTGCCACGCCGTCTTCTGCAAGATCTAGGTTGGGCGTTTCGTAATGCTGACCAGCCCGCGCAGACCCAGGCCTAGTCATTCATCTTTAGGCATCAACACCGCAATCAACGCCCTGACCACGCCGGGCAGGGCGTCGAGTTCTCTCACCAGAATGCTGCGCTCGCGCACCGCCCACGGTTCGTCCAGCTCGATGGTTTTGAGTTTCATCGTCCGGCTGTGTCGCACTGCGGCGGATTCGGGAATGATGCCGATGCCGACGCCGGCCTCGACCATCCGGCAGATCGCCTCGAAGCTCGACACCTGAATCCGCAGCGACAGATGCTGCCCGAGCCGTTCGACGTGATCGCGCAGGAAGCTGAGCAGCGTGCTGCCCTCGTGCAGACCGATGTGCTGAAACGCCAGGGTCTGCTTGAGCGTGACCTTCTTCTGCATGGCCAGTTCGTGACCTTCCGGGACTGTCAGTACCAGCCGGTCGGTGCTGAAGTGGATCACCTGCAATCCGGCCGCCTCGACAGGCCCGGCGATGATGCCCATGTCGGTGCTGCCATCCAGTACGCCGCGCACGATGTCCCGCGACAGGCGCTCTTGCAGGTCGACCGTCACGCCCGGCCGCTGCGCCAGAAAGCCCGCCAGCACTTCAGGCAGGAATTCGGTGACTGCGGTGGTGTTGGCGAAAATGCGGATGTGCCCGGCCGAATCGGTCCCGTAGCTGGTGAATTCGCTCTTCAGGTAATCCACCTGGCTCATGATCAGGCGCGCATGTTTGAGCAGGCGCTGACCGGCCGGGGTCAGCTCGACGCCGCGGCTGTCGCGGTACAGCAACCGGGTGTCGAGCTGGCTTTCGAGGGCCTTGATCCGGGCGCTGGCGGCAGCCGGAGATAGAAAGGCGCGGCGGGCGCCCTGGGTCAGGCTCGGCGATTCACCGATATGAATGAAGAGGCGCAAGTCAGCCAGGTCGAAGTGCATGGTTGTGTCCGGACGTTGCAGGAGCGTTCAGCATACATGAACGCCGGGTTACGCAAATGCAAATTCACAGAATGCCGAGCCAATCCCATGATCTGCACATAACAACAAACGCAGAGGGTTCTCGCCAATGAGTGCTTCAGATTCGCCAGTGGATTTCAGTGCCTGGACAGGACGAACCGAAGAGGCTCACGACCACCTGAGCCATACCCTGATCAAGCGCATTGCGGCCACCTTCGGCGAGCCCACGCCGGCCAATGGCGACCCGTTGCCAGCCTTGTGGCAGTGGTGTTTTTTCCAGGAACCGGTGTTCGAATCGCAACTGGGCGCCGACGGCCATCCAGCTCGTGGCGGTTTTTTGCCTCCCGCCGACAACCGCAACCGGATGTGGGCGGGCGGTCGAGTGGAGTTCATCCAGCCCCTGAAAGTGGGTGCTGACGCCCATCGCCTGTCAACCATTGTGCACATCGAAGAAAAACACGGACGCACCGGTGCGCTACTGTTCGTCACGCTGCGTCACGACTATTCCCAGAATGGCCAGCTGTGCGTACGTGAAGAGCAGGACATCGTCTACCGCGAGCCCAATCCGCCCAAGCTCAGCAGCGGCGAAGCGCCTGCGCCGGGCGACTGGAGCGAAACCGTCGAGCCGACCCCGACGTTGCTGTTCCGCTACTCGGCCGTGACGTTCAACGGCCATCGCATTCACTACGACTATCCCTACGTCACCGAAACCGAAGGCTACCCGGGCCTGGTGGTGCACGGTCCGATGATCGCCACCCTCAACCTGCGTGCATTCATGCGCGCCCATCCCGAGAAACGCGTGCGGCACTTCGCCTATCGCGGCGTGCGTCCGCTGAACGTGCCGACGCCGTTCCGGGTCGGTGGCCGGATTGTCGAGCCGGGCAAGGCGCAGCTGTGGGCGGGCAACGATGCCGGCGTGGCGCAGAGCGCTGAAGTCAGCTTCGACTGACGCCTTCTTCTTTTATATAGCCAGGCCGGGGCATCGCCGCCGAGCCGCTGGTTGCGAGCAGACATGATGAATCCATACGAAAACGAAGACCTCAATGCCATCCGCGAAGGCGTGCGCGCGCTGTGTGCCGAATTCCCGGCCGAATACTGGCGCAAGATCGATGAAGAGAAAGGCTTCCCGGAAGCCTTCGTCAAGGCGCTGACCGAGGCCGGCTGGCTGTCGGCGATGATTCCGGAACAATACGGCGGCTCCGGTCTGGGCCTGGCCGAGGCGTCGGTGATTCTCGAAGAGGTGAATGCCTGCGGTGGCAACTCCGGCACCGTGCACGGCCAGATGTACAACATGTTCACGTTGCTGCGCCACGGCAGCGAAGCGCAGAAAAGCTACTACCTGCCCAAGCTGGCCAGCGGCGAACTGCGCCTGCAATCGATGGGCGTGACCGAACCGACCACGGGCACCGACACCACCAAGATCAAGACCACCGCCGTGAAGCAGGGCGACAAGTACGTCATCAACGGGCAGAAGGTCTGGATCTCGCGCATCCAGCATTCGGACCTGATGATCCTGCTGGCGCGCACGACGCCATTGGCCGACGTGAAGAAAAAGTCCGAGGGCATGTCGATCTTCCTCGTCGACCTGCGCGAAGCCATCGGCAAGGGCCTCACCGTTCAGCCGATCGCCAACATGGTCAACCATGAAACCAACGAGCTGTTTTTCGACAACCTCGAATTGCCCGCCGACAGCCTGATCGGCGAGGAGGGCAAGGGTTTCAAATACATCCTCGACGGGCTCAACGCCGAGCGCACGCTGATCGCTGCCGAGTGCATCGGCGACGGCCGCTGGTTCACCGAGAAGTCGGCTGCGTATGCCCGCGACCGCGTGGTATTCGGACGTCCGATCGGGCAGAACCAAGGCGTGCAATTCCCGATTGCCGAGGCGCACATTGAAATCGAGGCTGCGGACCTGATGCGCTGGCGTGCCTGCGAGGAATACGACAGCGGCAAGAATGCCGGCGCCGCGGCCAACATGGCCAAGTACCTGGCTGCCAAGGCTTCCTGGGAAGCCGCGAATGCATGCCTGCAGACTCATGGCGGCTTCGGCTTCGCCTGCGAATATGACGTCGAGCGCAAATTCCGCGAGACGCGTCTGTATCAGGTCGCGCCGATCTCCACCAACCTGATTCTTTCCTACGTCGCCGAGCATCTGCTCGAACTGCCACGCAGCTTCTGAGGACATCCCGATGAGTCATACCCAGGCATTGGCGGGCTTTCTCGCCGAGCTGACATACGAGCAGATCCCGGGCCATGTGCTCGATCGCACCGAAGACCTGTTTCTGGACTGGATCGGCTCGGCACTGGCCAGCCAGGGTGCCCGACCGATTCCGCTGTTCGAGCGTTATGCCGAGCGCATGGGCCCGGCCGAGGGCGCCTCCAGGATCCTGGTCAACGGCCGTGGTACGTCGGCGTATTTTGCTGCACTGGTCAACGGCGCTTCCTCGCACCTGGTCGAGCAGGATGACCTGCACAACAGTTCGGTGCTGCACCCGGCGACCGTGGTGTTTTCTGCCGCGCTGGCGGCGGCGCAGGATTTGCGCAAGTCGGGGCAGGACCTGTTGCTGGCGTCGGTGGCGGGGTATGAGGCCGGCATTCGTATCGGCGAGTTCATGGGCCGCTCGCACTACCGCATCTTCCACACCACGGCCACGGTGGGCACGCTTGCCGCCGCCGTTGCGGTGGGCAAGCTGCTGAACTTCAGCCAGGAGCAGTTCATCAACCTCTTTGGCAGCGCCGGCACTCAGGCCGCGGGTCTTTGGGAGTTCTTGCGCGACGCCGCTGACTCCAAACAGCTGCACACCGCCAAAGCCGCTGCCGATGGCCTGCTTGCCGCGTACATGACCGCAGACGGTCTGACCGGTGCGCGCAATATTCTGGAGGGCGATCAGGGCATGGCCGCCGGGATGTCGAGCGACAGTGATCCTGCGAAGTTGTCCGATCGTCTGGGTTCGCGCTGGGCGTTGGTCGAGACCTCGTTCAAGTTCCACGCCTCCTGCCGCCACACCCATCCGGCTGCCGATGCGTTGTTGCACCTGATGCAACGCGAAGGCCTGCGCCACGACCAGATTGCCAAAGTGGTCACGCGGGTTCATCAGGGGGCGATCGATGTGCTGGGTCGAGTCGACGTGCCGCAGACGGTGCATCAGGCCAAGTTCTCGATGGGCGCCGTGTTGGGCCTGATCGCCGTGCACGGCAGCGCGCAGTTGATCGAATTCCGCGATCGGGCGCTGACCGATACGGACGTAGCCGCGTTCCGCGAAAAGGTCACGATGGAACTGGACGCCGAGGTCGACGGTGCCTACCCGGCGCGCTGGCTGGGTCGGGTGATCGTGACCACCACCGACGGCCGCACCCTGACCGCTGCGATCGACGAGCCGAAGGGTGACCCGGGCAACACCCTGTCGCGCCCCGAGCTGGAAGACAAGGTGCAGCGCCTGCTGGCGTTCTCCGGCGCCCGCACGGCGGAGCAGGGCAAGGCGTTGATAGAGCGCATCTGGCACCTGCGCGATGCGCGGGATCTGGCGGATTTGATTTAAGACATTGGCCTGATCGTTCTCACGCTCTGCGTGGTAACGCCGCCCCGGACGCCCGGCGTCCGCGGCAGTGACGCAGAGCGTCACGGGATGCATGCCCACGCAGAGCGTGGGAACGATCAGACTGTGCAAGAGGTTAATGAACATGACTCAACACAATCCCCGTCCGCTGGACGGCATCACCGTGATCAGCCTGGAGCACGCCATCGCGGCGCCATTCTGCACGCGACAGCTGGCCGATCTCGGCGCCCGCGTGATCAAGGTCGAGCGCCCTGGCGTTGGCGATTTCGCACGTGGTTACGACCAGCGCGTCGACGGTCTGGCGTCGCATTTCGTCTGGACCAACCGCTCCAAGGAGAGCCTGACGCTGGACCTGAAGCAGGACGAAGCCGGTGACATTCTCGAATCGCTGCTGGGTCAGGCCGACGTGCTGGTGCAAAACCTCGCGCCCGGTGCCGCAGCGCGCATGGGCCTGTCTTTCGAGGCGCTGCATGAACGGTTCCCACGGCTGATCGTGTGTGACATTTCCGGCTATGGCGAAGGCGGCCCGTACGAAAAGAAGAAAGCCTATGACTTGCTGATTCAGAGCGAGGGCGGCTTCCTGTCGGTGACCGGCGGTCCCGGCGAAAACGAAATGGCCAAGGCCGGTTGCTCCATCGCCGACATCGCTGCGGGCATGTACGCGTACACCGGCATCCTCTCGGCGTTGTTGCTGCGGGATAAGACCGGCGAAGGCAGTCGCATCGACGTGAGCATGCTCGAAAGTCTGGTGGAGTGGATGGGTTATCCGATGTATTACGCCTACAACGGCGCACCGCAACCGCCGCGCGCGGGGGCGTCGCACTCGACGATCTACCCGTATGGGCCATTCCCGACGGGCGGTGGCGGCACCATCATGCTCGGACTGCAGAACGAGCGAGAGTGGGCGTTGTTCTGCGAAAAAGTGCTGCTGGACAAGGCGCTGGCGACCGACGAGCGATTCTCGGCAAACTTCAAGCGCTCGGAAAACCGCGACGTGCTGCGTCAGATCATCGTCGAGGGGTTCGCCGCGCTGAGCGTCGATGAAGTGGTGGCGCGCCTGGAAGACGCGCAGATCGCCAATGCCCGGGTCAATGACATGCATGGCGTCTGGGAGCATCCGCAGCTCAAGGCGCGAGACAGCTGGCGTGAAGTGGACAGCCCGTCCGGGCCGCTGCCGTCACTGCTGCCACCGGGTCGCAACGCGGCGTTCACCCCGCGCATGGATGGCGTGCCGGGGTTGGGCCAGCACACGGGCAGCATTCTGGACGAGCTGGGTTTCAGCGCCGAGGAACAGGCGCGGATGACTGCGGCCGGGGTGGTCTAGCCGACTCGCACATTCACCGCAGGCGCTGCCGGGGTGGCGCTCCACCTTGTCCCGCGATCTGTCGCGCAGCGGCAGCTCATGGGACGAACCACGCGCCTGCAAGTGAGGCGGCGCTGCTCAGTCACTGCTTATCGATCAGGAATTTTGCCCATGCCCCCATCCATCGTTCGCTCTGCGTTGTTCGTGCCCGGCAGTCGGCCCGAGCGTTTTGCCAAGGCGCTCGCCGCTGGCGCCGATGCGGTAATCGTCGATTTTGAAGACGCGGTCGAAGAGCCGCTCAAACGCCAGGCCCGCGATCATCTCGCCGCGTTCCTCAAGGCACATCCAAACGCATCGGTGCTGGTGCGGGTCAACGCCCCGGATCACGCGGAACACGCTGCGGATCTTGCGTTCTGCACGCAACAGGCGGGCGTCGTCGGCGTGCTGCTGCCCAAGGTCGAGAGCGCCGCGCAGGTGGCGGCGGTCCGAAAAAGCGGCAAGCCGGTCTGGCCGATCATCGAAAGCGCAAAAGGCTTGCTGGCGCTGCAGCAGATCGCCCAGGCCGAGGGGGTAGAGCGCCTGTCCTTCGGCGGCCTCGATCTGGCGTTGGACCTGAACCTCAACACAGGCACGGCGGCCGCCCGGATGTTCCTCGATCAGGCGCGCATGTCGGTGCAGCTGTACTCTCGCGGCGCCGACCTGCTGCCGCCGCTGGACGGCGTGCATCCTGCGATCAACGACCCGGACGGGCTGCACCGGAGTATCCGGCACGCCAGCGACATGGGCTACGGCGGCGCGCTGTGCATCCATCCCGCGCAGATCCCGGTGATTCATGGCGCATTGGCGCCCAGCGCCGACGATTTGAATTGGGCACAGAAAGTGGTGGATGCCAGCAAAGCAGCCAACGGCGCCGGGGCCTTTCAACTGGACGGACAGATGATCGACGCACCCGTGCTGCTGCGGGCGCAGCGGTTGTTGGCGCTGGTTCGGGCGTGAGATGAAGACGCGCAGGCTCAACGCCAGTGCAGGCAATAGTGGCACTTTTTCATTAGCCTGCTAATTTTCTCGACACGCGCTGTCTGGCTCGCGGGTGCGGGAAAAATCGTGCCGGTAGGGTGGCGTTCAGCTACACCGAACGCTGGCTTACATAAAAGCAGATTCTACAAACACATCGCGTTGGGCATCGTGAGTTGGCGCTACGCTCAAGCTCTACCGACTGCTCCTACAAAAATAAGCTCCTACAACAATAAGAAGGTGATATCGATGTTGAAGCTGACCAAGGCGCTCTTCTGCGCCGCCGCAGTGTCCGTGGCCGGCATGGCCTACGCTGATCCAATCGTCATCAAGTTCGCTCACGTCGTGGCGGAAAACACGCCAAAAGGCCAGGGCGCCTTGATGTTCCAGAAACTCGTTGCCGCCGATCCGGCCTTGAAAGACAAGGTCAAGGTCGAGGTGTACCCCAACTCCTCGCTGTTCGGTGACGGCAAGGAAATGGAAGCCCTTCTGTTAGGCGACGTGCAGATGCTTGCGCCGTCCCTGGCCAAGTTCGAGCAATACACCAAAAAGGTGCAGATTTTCGACCTGCCGTTCCTGTTTAACGACCTGGCTGCCGTCGACCGTTTCCAGCAAGGGCCGCAAGGCAAGGCGCTGCTGACCGCAATGGATGACAAGGGCATTCACGGTCTGGCGTACTGGCACAACGGCCTGAAGCAGTTGTCGGCGAACAAGAAGATGGTCGAGCCCAAAGATGCACGCGGCCTGAAATTCCGCGTCCAGGCCTCCAGCGTGCTGGAAGCGCAATTCGTCGCGCTGCACGCCAACCCGCGCAAAATGAGCTTCGCCGAGGTCTACCAAGGCCTGCAGACGGGGACCGTCAACGGAACCGAGAACACCTGGTCGAACTACGAAAGCCAGAAGGTCAACGAAGTCCAGCCGTTCTTCACCGAATCCAACCACGGTCTGATCGACTACATGGTCATCACCAATTCCAAGTTCTGGAACGGCCTGCAGCCTGACGTGCGTGACGAGCTGCAGAAGATCATGGATCAGGTGACGGTTGAGGTGAACAAGCAGGCCGAAGCGCTGAACCAGACGGCCAAGCAGAAGATCATCGACTCCAAGACCAGCGAGATCGTCACGCTCACCCCCGAGCAACGCGCCAAATGGCGTGAAGTCATGAAGCCGGTCTGGGACAAGTTCTCCGAGGAGATCGGCCCGGACCTGATCAAGGCTGCGGACGACTCGAACAAGGCGCCTTGAGCCCTCGAGCGCTTTGATCCATCCAGGCATCGCCACGCGCGGTTGATGCCTGCGGGGCCACCCGGTTGCGGGTGGTCGCCCTCTCTACGTTCGGAGAACTTTTATGCAATCGCTGACGCGACTCTGGGAGCACCTGGAGGAGGGCATGATCGCCTTTCTGCTGGCTGCCATGACGCTGGTGACTTTCGTCTACGTGGCGCTGAACAACATTTACACGCTGTTTTACACCCTCAGCGATCAGTGGGCGGTCAGCAGTGATTTTTTCGCAGGGATTGGCGATCACCTCATGGGTTATGCCCAGGGCATGACCTGGAGCGTGGCGCTGACCAAGGCCTTGTTTGGCTGGCTGATCTTCTTCGGCATTTCCTACGGTGTGCGCACGGCCGGGCATCTGGGCGTCGATGCGCTGGTCAAGCGCACCAGCAAACCGGTCCAGCGAGCGCTGTCGCTGATCGCGTGCCTGGCCTGCATGGCCTACGCCGCGCTGTTTCTGGTCGCCAGCTACAAATGGGTGTCGGCGCTGTTCGTGGCCGGCATCGGTGCCGAAGACCTGGACCGCTATGGCGTCAAGACCGCTTATATCGCGGTCATTGTGCCCATCGGTTTCACCCTCGTGATTCTGCGTTACCTGGAAATTCTCTACCGCATCTGGACCCACCGGCAGACAGGCCTGGGCCTGGCCGATGAGGCGGCGGAAGCGAGCAAGCTGGCCAATCCTGGTGAGGAGCAACACTGATGACGGTTATCTGTTTGTTCCTGTTGCTGTTCGTGTTCATGTTTCTGGGCGTGCCCATCGCGATCTCGTTGGGCCTTTCGGGCGCCGTATCCATTCTGCTGTTCAGCCAGGACTCGTTGAGCTCGCTGGCGATCAAGCTGTTTGAAACGTCCGACAGCTACACCTTTCTGGCGATTCCGTTTTTCCTCTTGTCGGGCGCCTTCATGACCACCGGCGGCGTCGCGCAGCGTCTGATCGACTTTGCCAACGCCTGCGTCGGCCACATCCGCGGCGGCCTGGCGATCGCGGCAGTGCTGGCATGCATGCTGTTCGCGGCATTGTCCGGGTCGTCGCCTGCGACCGTCGCGGCGGTAGGCTCGATTGCCGTGGCCGGGATGGTGCGCTCCGGTTATCCGAAGGAATTCGGTGCCGGGATCATCTGCAACGCCGGTACGCTGGGCATTCTGATCCCGCCCTCGATCGTGATGGTGGTCTATTCGGCGGCAACCGAGACCTCGGTCGGCAAGCTGTTCATTGCTGGTGTAGTGCCCGGGATCCTGCTCGGCGTGATCCTGATGGTGGTGATTTACATCGTGGCGCGGGTCAAGAAGTTGCCGGCTCAGCCTCGCGTTTCGTTTCGTCAGTGGCTGACGACGGCGCGCCGGGCATTCTGGGGCCTGCTGTTGCTGGTGATCATCCTTGGCGGCATCTACAGCGGCATGTTCACCCCGACCGAAGCGGCGGCGGTGGCGGCGGTGTACTCGGCGTTCATCGCCCTGTTCGTGTACAAGGACATGAGCTGGCGCGACTGCCCGAAGGTGCTGCTGGAGTCCGGGCGGCTGTCGATCATGCTGATGTTCATCATCGCCAACGCGATCCTGTTCGCGCATGTGCTGACCACCGAACAGATCCCGCAGCAGATCACCAACTGGGTGATTTCCGAAGGCCTGACCCCGATCGGTTTCCTGATCATGGTCAACGTGGTGCTGCTGGTGGCCGGCAGTTTCATGGAGCCGTCGGCCATCGTGCTGATCCTGGCGCCGATCTTCTTCCCGATCGCGACCAAGCTAGGCATCGACCCGATTCACCTGGGTATCGTCATGGTCGTGAACATGGAAATCGGTCTGGTGCATCCACCGGTCGGCCTGAACCTGTTCGTCACCTCGGCAGTGACCGGCCTCACCTTGGGCCAGACAATCCGTGCAGCCCTGCCGTGGTTGTCTATCCTGTTGTTATTCCTGATTCTGGTGACCTACGTGCCGTTCATCTCCCTGGCATTGCCGAACTGGCTGGGCATGCCGTAGCGACACCGATCCACCCCGAACTGTGAGCGCAGTGCCTTGGCCCTCGTCGACGTGAAGTCTTCGAGGGCTTTTTTACGGCTATTGCCTGGGTAACCCTCTGGCGCAGGGCTGCTTGCTCCCGAGAGTCAGCGCGGGCGAGTGAACCGGCGGGGGCGTGGCGTGGTCGGTTGATTCGTGACTGAAGGGCAAATGTCATTTGTGTCCCCTGTGCTGTTTGCTGGCGGCCGACATGGCGATACTCGCCAGTCTTTGTCAAACCGGATAATGGGCCCACGGATGGCCGTCGCGAGGTTATAACGATGATTGTGTTGCGCCGTTTTGCACTGCTGATGACCGCCGCTGCGTTGCTCGGCGGGTGCGGTGAATCTTCCAGGCTGCCGTTTCAGGCCGGTGTCGGTCCCAAGCCGCAACTGCCCGAGCCCACCACTTCACTGATCCCCACGCTCAAAGTGTCCAAAGCCGTGGGCTGGGCCGGCAACGACACGCCCAAGGCGCCGGAAGGTTTCAAGGTCAACGCGCTGGCCGACAACCTCGACCACCCGCGCTGGCTCTACAGCCTGCCCAATGGCGACGTGCTGGTTGCCGAGAGCAACAAGCCGCCCAAACCTGAAGGTTCAAGCGATGGCGGCACCGGGGTGATGGCGTGGATCAAGCGCACCGCCTCGGGCATCGTCATGAGCCGCGTCGGGGCTGAAGCACCCAGCGCCAACCGCATCACGTTGTTGCGCGATGCCGATGGCGATGGCCGCGCCGAGGTGCACAAGGTCTTCATCAGCGGCCTGACCTCGCCATTCGGCATGGCGCTGGTGGGCAACGAGCTGTTCATCGCCAATGCCGATGCGGTGGTCAAAGTCCCGTACAGCGAGGGCCAGACGGAAATCAGCGCCACGCCGGTCAAGGTCACCGACCTGCCGGCGGGCATCAATCATCACTGGACCAAGAACATCATCGCCAGCCGCGACGGCAGCAAGCTGTACGTGACGGTGGGTTCCAACAGCAACGTGGGCGAAAACGGTCTGGAAGCGGAGCAGGGCCGCGCGGCGATCTGGGAGGTCGATGTGAAGGCCGGCCAGAAGCGCCTGTTTGCCAGTGGCCTGCGCAACCCCAACGGTCTGGCTTGGAAACCGGGCAGCGATGAACTGTGGACCGTGGTCAACGAGCGTGACGAGATCGGCAGCGATCTGGTGCCCGATTACCTGACGTCGGTCAAGGACGGCGCGTTCTATGGCTGGCCGTGGAACTATTACGGCAACCACGTCGACACCCGCGTGCAACCGCCGCGTCCCGACAAGGTGGCCCAGGCAATCGCTCCGGACTACGCGCTGGGCACCCATGTCGCACCACTGGGCCTGACCTGGTCCGACGCCCGCGGGATGCCGGAAAACTTTGCCGAAGGCGTCTTCGTCGGTGAGCACGGCTCGTGGAACCGCAATCCGCAGGCGGGTTACAAAGTGGTTTTCATCGGCTTCAAGGACGGCCAGCCATCCGGCATGCCGATGGACTTCCTGACCGGATTCCTCAACGCCGACGGCGATGCGCAGGGTCGTCCGGTGGGCGTGATCCTCGACAAGCAGGGCGCCTTGCTGGTGGCCGATGACGTGGGCAACAAAGTGTGGCGCGTCAGCCGGCAGTGATGCCGCTGGCAATGGTCAGCCGGTCGCGTCGGTCATCTGGAAAACCGACGCGCACCGGCAACGCACAGAATCACCGCCACGGTCACGGCCAGCATGCCCATGCTCACCCGTTCATGCAGCAACGTGGCGGCCAGTGCCAGGCCGAAGAATGGCTGCAACAGCTGCAACTGTCCCACCGCTGCAATGCCGCCCTGAACCAGCCCGCGGTACCAGAACACGAAGCCGATCAGCATGCTGAACACCGACACGTACCCCAGGCTGAGCCAGGCGGGTAAGCTGACGTGGGTCAGTGAAACCGGTGCGGTGAACCACGTCAGCGTCAGCATCGACGGCAGCGCCAGCACCAGCGCCCAACAGATGACTTGCCAGCCGCCGAGGGTCCGCGACAGTCGGGCGCCTTCGGCATAACCCAGTCCGCAGACGGTGATGGCCAGCAGCATCAGCAGGTCGCCTGTCGCAGACGCGCTCAGCCCTTGGCTCAGCGCATAACCCACCACCAGCGCGCTGCCCAGTGTCGAGAACAGCCAGAAGGCCGGGCGCGGGCGCTCGCCACCGCGCAATACGGCAAAGGCAGCGGTGGCCAACGGCAACAGGCCGACGAAGACGATCGAGTGTGCTGAAGTCACGTATTGCAGCGCCAGCGCGGTCAGCAGCGGAAACCCCACCACGACGCCCACGGCGACGATGGACAGTGACAACAATTGCTGGCGGTGTGGGCGTTTCTCCTTGAGTAGCATCAGCATGCACAGCGCCAGCGCTCCGGCGATGGAGGCTCTGGCGACGGTCAGGAACACCGGGGCAAATTCCATCACTGCGATTCGCGTGGCGGGCAACGAACCGCTGAAGATCACTACGCCGATCAGGCCGTTGAGCCAGCCCGAAGAGGCGTTTGCGGTGCCGTGGTTGTGCAGCTTCGATGCTTGATCCATGTGCGTCTGATCCCTTGATGGCCCGATTCGACCGGTTGCGGTCTGCCGATGCTAGGGCGCAGAATCGATACAATCAAAAAATTGTCATGGATACATCGCCCATGCCCCGCGCCCGTTACAAGACCGTCGTTGACCGCTTTGCCGCCGACATTGCCTCCGGTGCCTTGCCGCCGGGCACGCGCCTGCCGACCCACCGGCATCTGGCGGAGCAGGAAGGGCTGGCGCTGGTGACTGCATCGCGGGTGTACGCCGAACTCGAAGCGATGGGGCTGATCAGCGGCGAAACCGGTCGCGGCACCTTTGTCCGGGAAACCGCGCTGCCGCTGGGGCATGGCGTCGATCAGCAGGCCGCTGCGGTGGGCGTGCTCGACCTCAATTTCAACTATCCCGCCTTGCCCGGGCAGGCCGAATTGTTGCGCACCGGTTTGCGTCAATTGGCCTTGTCGGGGGATCTGGAAGCACTGCTGCGTTATCAGCCCCATGCCGGACGCAGTCACGAACGCGCCTGTTTTGCCCGCCATCTGACGGAGCGCGGACTGGCGGTGGAAGCCGAAGAAGTCCTGATCGTCAGCGGCGCGCAGCATGCCCTGGCGGCCACGGTGCTGGCGCTGCTCAAACCGGGCGACGTGGTGGCGGTCGATGCGCTGACCTATTCCGGGTTCAAGGTGGTTGCCGAAGCGCACCGGCTGGAACTGGTGGCCATCCCGATCACCGACCACGGGCCCGACCTGGACGGGCTGGAGCAGCTTTGCCGGCGACGTCGGATCAAGGCGGTTTACACCATGCCCACGCTGCACAACCCGATGGGTTGGGTCATGGACCAGCCGTGGCGTGAGCGTCTGGTCTCGATGGCCCGCGATCACCGCTTGCTGCTGATCGAAGACGCGGCGTATGCGTTTCTGGCCGACCATCCGCCCGCGCCGCTGAAGACGCTCGCGCCGGACCTGACGGTGTACGTGTCGGGGTTCTCGAAAAACATCGCGACCGGGCTGCGGGTCGGCTACGTTGTGGCGCCGCTGAAATGGGTCCCGGCATTGGAACGGGCGATTCGGGCGACCACCTGGAATACGCCTGGCGTCATGACCGCGCTGGTCTGTGGCTGGATCGACGATGGCACGGTCCGGCGTCTGGAGGCGCAGAAGCGCCAGGACGCGAAAGCGCGTCAACGCCTTGCCCGGCAGGTGCTGGACGGCCTGCACATCGTCAGCCATCCGGCGTCTTACTTTCTGTGGCTGCCGCTGCCCGAGGAGGTGCGCGCCGATCAGGTGGCGATGGCGTTGCTGTCCGCCAACGTGTCGGTGTCGACCGCCGAGCCGTTCGCCGTTTCCGGCATCGTGCCGCATGCGATCCGGCTGGCGCTGGGCTCGCTCGGGCGGGACGCGCTGGAAGTCGCGCTGCATAAAGTCCGCCAGGTCATTGCCGAATTTGCCTATTGATCAGTCTGCTAAGGCATAGCGTCGGGCGGCTTTATTCGATTCTGGGTAAAGGTCTGTTTCCGCAGACATACCATTCGCGAAATCGATAGTTACCATCATCCTTCGCGAGTTCTTTTTTTTTCTGGAAGGAGGAGGATAGAGCCACACCGAATTGGCTTGAGAAGGACCCGACGCGATGAGAATTTCAACCCTGCTGACACTTGTCGCCGTACTGGCCGGTGGCTTTGCCGCCACTGCTCCTGCCTCTGCCGCAGACGAACAAGCCTGCCATTTCCAGCCGGTCGCCGACAGCGGCGTGGCACTCAAGCATTCCCAGAGCGTGGGCGTGATCTACAGCGAAAACACGGTCAGCACGCTGGAGTATCTGGAGCGCTATCACTCAGTCGCGTTGAAAGGCGTGAAAAATGGCGCCCTGGACGCCCGCATCCGCGATGCGTTCGTCAGCAGCTCCGACCCGAAACTGGCCATTGACTGGCTCAAAGCGTCGCTGCAAAAGGAGTTCGCATCGGTCACCGTCTATGACAGCCTCGATGCGGTGGTGCAGGCGCACCCTGATGTGGTCGTCATGCTCGACACCTACAACCGTCTGGTGACTCAGCGCAACTCGCAGGTCGAAGCCCGCTTCGTCGCCAAGTTCTATGACGCCGATCTTCAGTACATCGGCAAGGCCGAGGGCCTGGGCGCCAAGGAGCTGTCTTCGGTGTGGGTCCACGACAAAGCGGCGCCCGAGATCGCCGCCCAGATCAACCAGCAGCGCGAGTTGCAGATCAATGCGCTGAAACAGTTCGACGCCTCGCTCAAGGCGCTGGTGACCACCGGCGCTACCGCCGAGGTCGCCAGCAACTGATCCCGTCACCTTCCGCGACAGGCCACACGTTCCGCTCATCGAGTTGAACGCCACGCTCCCGGCCTGCCGCGCCCGCTCCGACCCTCCTTTCGCTCTCAGTCCAGCCCGCTCACGCCTGGCGAGCCTGCGGTACTTTCGCGATCACTTTGATTTCAAAATCGAATCCATAGAGCCAGGTCACGCCAACGGCGGTGATCGTGGGGTAGGGCGCCTTGCCCCAGAACTCCGGCACCACTTCCCAGATCCTCTCGAAGGTATTCGCCGGGTCGACCATGAACACCGTGACATCGACCACGTCGTCGAAGGTGATGCCGGCCGCGTGCAGGATCGCGTTCGAATGGGTGAAAGCCAGCCGTACCTGCGCCTGCAGATCGGGCTCCGGCGAGCCGTCCTCGCGGCTGCCCACTTGTCCAGAGACGAACAGAAAGCCATCGGACAGGACCGCGGGGGAGTAGCGGTTGCGTTCATAGAGCGCGTGGCGGCCTGGCGGAAAAATCACGTTGCGCTGGGTCATGTGTTGCCTCCATCGATGGGCCGGCTGCGGCCCGCAATTGACGATGAAGCCACTGTAGGGACTTGAACCGGGCGGATAAACGCGCAACCTTAGTCAGCACTGTTTGGCAAACCCAAACAATCACTGATCTTCTGGAGCTTGAATGGACCGCTTCGACGCGATGCAGGCCTTCGTGCGGGTGGCGCAGACCGGCAGTTTCACCAAAGCCGCTGACACCCTGCACATGAGCAAGACCACCGTCACGCAGCTGATTCAGCAACTGGAAGCACGTCTGCGCGTCAAGTTGCTGAACCGCACCACGCGCAAGGTCAACGTCACCGCTGATGGCGCGGTGTATTACGAGCGCGCGGTACGTCTGCTGCTCGATCTGGATGACGCCGAAACCAGCCTGTCGGCCGCCGCTGCAGTGCCTCGCGGGCGTCTGCGTGTCGACGTGCCCAGTCCGTTCGCGCGGATGATCCTGATCCCGGCGCTGCCGCAGTTTCACGCCCGTTACCCGGATATCCAGATCGACCTGGGTGCCAGTGATCGGATGATCGACCTGATCGGCGAGAACGTCGATTGCGTGGTGCGCGGCGGCGAGCTCACCGATGAGTCGCTGATGGCGCGCCACATCGGCGATCTGCAGTTGGGCGTCTACGCAGCCCCGGCCTACTTACAAAGGGTCGGTTCGCCGGCGCACCCGCACGAGCTCGAAAACAGTGATCACCGGCTCGTCGGCTACCGCTGGGCGCGGACCGGCAAGTTGTACCCGCTGATCATGCAGCGCAACAACGAGACCGTGCAGGTGCAAAGCCGCTACGTGCTGTCGGTCGACGACGGCAACGCGTTTCTGGCGGCGGGGCTGGCAGGAATGGGCGTGCTCTGGCTGCCGGACTACATGGCGCGTAACCACGTGGCGAGCGGCGAACTGTTGCCGCTGTTCGGGGACTGGCATCTGGACACTCTGCCGATGTACGTGGCATTTCCGCCCAACCGGCACATCAGCATCAAGCTTCGCGTGTTCATCGACTGGATCGTCGAGTTGATGGCCAATCGCGGACCGGGCGTTTCCGGGCATCAAGGTGCAGGTGACGCGTCCGGGCAATAAAAAACCGCTGCCACCCGGACAGGCGACAGCGGTTTTTGTTACGGCCGCTTACTGGCTGTCTGGCAGCGCGTAGGCGATCACGTAGTCGCCACGGTCCGCCGACTGGCGAGCGCCGCCTGCGGTGATGACGATGTATTGCTTACCGGTTTTCGGCGAGACGAAGGTCATGGGACCGCCCTGGCTACCGACCGGCAGACGGGCTTTCCAGGCTTCTTCGCCGTTGGCGCTGTTGAAGGCGCGCAGGTAGTAGTCCTGGGTGCCGGCGATGAAGATCAGGCCGCCTTGGGTGGAGAGGGTGCCACCCAGCGTCGGCATGCCGATTGGCAGCTGCATGTGCATCTTGATGCCCATCGGGCCGGTATCCTGCACGGTGCCGACCGGCACTTGCCAGGCGATCTTGCGGGTCTTCATGTCGATGGCGGTCAGCGTGCCGAACGGCGGTGCCTGGCACGGAATGCCGGCGACCGACAGGAAGCGGTTCTTGTTCACCGCATAGGGCGTGCCTTTGAGCGGCACGGCGCCCATGCCGGTGTTCAGCGCCTCACCGCCTGAGGAGGCGATCGCGTCTTTCTGCTGAGGGACCATCTGGCTCCACAGGCCCAGACGCATGTCGTTGACGAAGATGAAGCCGTGCACCGGATCGGTCGACAGACTGCCCCAGTTCATGCCGCCCAGCGATCCCGGGAAGCTCAGCGAAATGTCGGTGCCTGGCGCGGTGTACAGGCCGTCATAGCGCATCTTCTTGAACGAAATACGGCACAGCAGCTGATCGAACGGCGTGGCGCCCCACATGTCCGATTCGGTCAGGGTCTGCGCGCCGATCTGCGGCATGCCCACCGATTTGGGCTGAGTCGGCGAATACGGCTCGTTAGGGATGTTCGACGGCTTGACCGGCACTTCCTTGACCTCGGTCAGCGGTTGGCCGGTGTGACGGTCCAGCACGTAGATCTGACCGGCCTTGGTGCCGATGACCACTGCCGGGACCTTGCTGCCGTCAGGCTTGGTGAAATCGATCAGGCTCGGCTGCATCGGCAGGTCGAAGTCCCACAGGTCGTTGTGGACGGTCTGATACACCCACTTCTGTTGACCGGTGGTGGCGTTCAGCGCCAGAACCGAGGCGCCGTAGGTGTGGTCGAGCTGGGTGCGTTCAACGCCGTAGATGTCGGTGGACGAGCTGCCCATCGGCAGGAACACGGTGTTCATCGCCGGATCGTAAGACATCGGCGCCCAGCTGTTCGGCGTGCTGCGCACATACGTCTTGTCACCCGCCGGAGCCTGCTTGTCTTCGGGATTGCCCGGGTCGAAGGCCCAGCGCATTTCACCGCTGACCACGTCGAAACCACGGATCACACCGCCAGGCATGTCGGTCTGCACGTTGTCGGCCACGCGGCCACCCACGACCACGGTGGTGCCGGCCATCAACGGCGCCGACGACAGTTGGTAGTACGAGTCCGGCACGTTACCCAGACCGGCTTTCAGGTCGATCTGGCCATTGTCACCAAAGCCTTTGCACAGCTCGCCAGTGTCGGCGTCCACAGCAATCAGGCGCGCGTCGATGGTGTTGGTCAGCAAGCGACGCTGGCAGTTGGCGCCCGCAGGGACGGCAACCGGCGCGGCAGGGGTGCTGTCATCGGTGGGTTGCGCGACAGCGGCGGCGGCGTCGAAATACGCCAGGCCACGGCAGCGCTGCCAGACGGCGGATTTGGCGTTGGTTTCGTGCTTCCACAGCTCTTTGCCGCTGTCAGCGTCCAGCGCAATGATGTTGTTGTGCGGGGTGCAGATGAACACTTTGTCGCCGACCTGCAGCGGTGTCATCTGATCTTCGGCGCCATTGCCGTCGCTGATGGCGACGTCACCGGTGTGGTAAGTCCAGGCCGGAACCAGCTTGGAGACGTTGTCGCGGTTGATCTGATCGAGTGCGGCGAAGCGGCCGCCGCCTTCATTGTTACCATAGTGCGCCCAGTCTTTCTGCGCTTTGGCCGGATCGACTTTGGTCAGGGCCGGGCCATCACCGGTCGGCGCCACCGAGGCGTGAGGCTGGAACATGCCCCAGAAACCCGCGACCATGGCGATCGCCAGCACGCCGCCGAGCACATAACCCCCGCGACCGCCCGCCAGGCCATTGGCCTTGCGCAGGGTCGGGTAGACCAGCGCCACCAGCAGGCTCAGCACGCCGAGGGCGAACAGGCGCGACACCAGCGGCCAGAAATTCAGGCCCGCATCGGCCACTGCCCAGATCACGGTCAGGATCATGGCGGCGGCGAACAGCCAGGCGCCCAGCAAGCGCTGCCTGAACAGCAGCGCGGAGCTGACGATCAATCCAAGACCGGCAAGCAGGAAGTACCAGCTGCCACCGAGCGTGACGAGGTAGCCGCCACCTGCTGCGAAAAGTAATCCAAATACCAGCACGCCGAGCGCGACGACCCAGATGGGCCAGCGACTGGCGGATGCCGAAGGTCGAGACTTAGTCATGTTGCATGATCCTGCTGACACATGAACGTTCGCGAGAACGTCAAGAGTGGTGGGGACAACGTCGTTCGTGTCGATGGCCAACGGATGCGAGCAGCGGCGGCCATCAATCGTGTAATTAACCGGTTAGTTAATTTGCGTAAAGATACCAAAAAAACCATGCCCTGCGGCAAATTGTCCCCGGACACACGGGATAAACACTCTTGTGCGATCGGTAATAATGCGTTGCGCCTGCGGGCTTGACCGCTCTGGGTCAGCGGTCTCGGGCCAGATAATCACGCAACCGCGCCTGCAGCCGATCGATCGCGTTGTCCATCGTCAGGTACGCCTCGATCGTCATGACCTGCCAGCGTTGGCCTTCATCGCCGAATATCACCTGGTCGAACACGCCGTCAGCCACATGGGCGACGAAAAACCAGGTGTCCAGCCCGTTGACACCCTGACCGGGATACAACCGCTTCCAGACGATGCTCGCCGGGTCCAGGGCCAGGCCGAATTCCTCCAGTGTCTCGCGCAGCGCGCATTGCTCAGGGGTTTCATCGCCTTCACGGCCGCCGCCGGGTAGGTCCCAGAGATTGGGCCAGGGAATGGTGGGCTTGTCGTCGCGCAAATACGTCAGCAGTTCGCCGTCGCAGATGACGGCAATCTTCGCGCCGGAAAAAGGAGGGTGCGGGGCCATGGCAGCGCCTTCTGGAAAATGTGCGGTTAACTTAGCACCGGCTCGCCCGTCATGTGGAACGATCACTCCGATTGGCTGCCCGAATCTTCAACCGCAACGAAGTTGATGTCACGTCAGTTCAGGCGAGGGGGGAATGATGAGCAGCCAGGCCATCAGCGAGCGTTATCGTGGCTACATCGACTGTCTTAATCGGCAGGACTGGAAAGTATTGGGCGATTTCGTCGCCGAGGATGTGCAGTACAACGGCCAGCGCATCGGCCTGAGCGGTTACCGGCAGATGCTCGAAAACGACTTCCGCGCCATCCCGGATCTGCACTTCAACATCGATCTGCTGATCGCCGAACCGCCGCACGTGGCTGCCCGATTGAGTTTCGACTGCACGCCGGCGGGCGAACTGTTCGGGTTACCGGTCAACGGGCAGCGCATACGTTTCAGCGAAAATGTGTTCTACGCCTTCGACGACGGCCGCATCGTCACCGTCTGGTCGGTGATCGACAAGGCCGCCATCGAGGCGCAATTGCCAGGCTGAGCGTCAGTGCAGGGCGCTGGCGCGGTTCTTCGCCACGTCTTCAGGCTTGATCACAGCGTTGCTCTGGCCGAAACGGCGCAGGACGAAAGTACTCACCGCTGCCAGTTCCGCATCGCTGTAGCTGCGTGCGAAGTAAGGCATGCGCTGATCAGCACGGCTGGCCAGCGGCGTATGGCCCTCGAGCAGCGTGGCGACGAGATTTCTGCCAGACGGGTCGTTGACGGTTTTCAGCCCTGCCAGCCCGCCGGCCGGTGATTGCCGGCCGCTGCCATCAAGCCTGTGACACGCCACGCAGGTGTCATTGAACAGCTTCATGCCCAGCCCCTTCTGCAGCGCCGCGTCGTTGACCGCCATTGCCGGGCGCGCGATCCCTTCGGCGCGCGCAGGCGTGCTTTTGAGGTACACGGCGATGGCTTTCAAGTCGGCCGGGTCAAGCCAGCGCAAGCTGTGCTCCACGGCGTCGGCCATCGGTCCGCCTGCGCCGCCGAAGCCTGCCGCGTAGCCTTTGGACAGGTAGCTGACGATCGCCTCTTCAGGCCATGCGCCGATCCCGTACTGGCTGTCGGAACTGATGTTGTACGCCTGCCAGTTGCCCAGTTCGGCGCCCGCCAGCGAGCGGCCGGTGCTCATCGCCTGGAACAGGTTGCGCGGGGTATGGCACTCGCCGCAGTGGCCCGGGCCCTGTACCAGATAAGCGCCGCGGTTCCATTCCGCCGACTGTTTGGGGTCCGGTACGAAGCGTTCGTTGGAGGCGAATATCATGTTCCAGAACATCATTCCCCAGCGCTGGTTGAACGGGAATGACAGTTTGTTTTCCGGGGGTGCCTGCCTGACCGGTTCGAGGCTGAACAGGTAGCCCTTGATCGCCAGAATGTCTTCGCGCGACATCAAGGTGTAGGACGTGTACGGGAAGGCCGGGTAGTAATGCTTGCCGTCCTTGCCGACGCCTTTCTGCAGAGCGTCGACAAACTCGTCGTCGGTCCAGTTGCCGATACCGGTTTCCTTGTCCGGTGTGATGTTGGGTGAATACAGGCTGCCGAACGGCAGCTTGAACTCGAGGCCGCCGGCGAACGGCTTGCCGCCGGGCACCACGTGGCAGGCCACGCAATCCGCCGCACGGGTCAGGTATTCGCCCTTGCTCATGGCCGGTGTTTCGCTCGCATGGACGCTGACAGCCAGACAGCTGGCCAGCAGTCCGAGCGCACGCTGGAAATATTTCATGATGCGCTCCTCAAACAGTGAAATAGCCGGAACGGCTCAGGGGCAGACGACGCTCGCGAACCCCGGTGGCCGCGAACAACGCGTTGACCAGCGCGGCCGCGGCCGGCACTGCGCCGGTCTCGCCCACGCCGCCGGGCGTTTCGACGCTGTCGACGATGTGCACTTCCACCGGTGGCGCGTCGCTCATGCGGATCTGCCGATACTCGTGGAAGTTGGTCTGCTGGACCTGGCCGTTTTCGATGAGGATTTCGTTGAACAGTGCCGCCGACAGACCGAACAGCGTGCCGCCTTCCATCTGCGAGGCCACCGAGGTCGGGTTGTTGGCAAAACCGCAGTCGATGACCGTGACCAGTCGCTTGATGCGCAGGCCCTTGTCGCCCTGTTTTTCCAGCTCGACGACGGTGGCAACGAAGCTGCCGAACACCGCTGTCACCGCCACGCCACGTCCGGATCCGGCCGGCAGAGGCGTGTCCCAGTCAGTGAGTTGCGCGGCTCTGGTCAGCACCGCCTGCGCCCGAGGTTGCGATTGCATCAGCCCGAGCCGGTATTTCACCGGATCGACCTTGGCGTTATGCGCCAGCTCATCGATGAAGCACTCCAGTGCGTAGGTGCTGCGCAGCGGACCCACGCCTCGCCACCAGGAAACCGGGATCACTTGCGGGTCGTGGCGGATATACCGCACTTGCAGGTGAGGCAGGGTGTAGATCGGGTCCTTGGCCACTTCCACGGCGTCGAAATCGACCCCGTCCGGTGGCAGCCCGCCCAGGTATGCCGCCACCACCGAGGCGCCCGCGATGCGGTGTTCCCAGCCCACCGGGCGCAGGTCTTTGTCCAGCGCCGCGGTCAGCCGGTCAACGTAATGCGGACGATAACGGTCATGCGTCATGTCCTCTTCGCGGCTCCAGATCAGCTTGATGGGATAGCTCAACTGACGGGCGATATCGACGGCCTGAAAGATGAAGTCCGATTCCAGACGCCGACCGAATCCTCCGCCGATCAACTGGTTGTGGATCACCACCTTTTCCACCGGCAGGCCGCAGACCTTGGCGGCGCCCATCTGGGCAAGCCCCGGCGCCTGGCAGCCGACCCACAATTCGCATTCGTCGGCACGTACGTGGGCCACGCAGGTCATCGGCTCCAGCGGCGAGTGGGAAAGAAACGGCTGCTCATAAATGGCTTCGAAGCGGCTGGGCGCATTCTTCAGCGCATTGGCGATGTCGCCAGCCTGGTGGGCGAAGACGCCGTCGCCAGCGCTCGCCTCGAACAGCGATTTGTCCAGCTGCGCGGAGTCGAGACCCGCATGCGGACCCATGTCCCATTCGATGTTCAGCGCCTTGAGCGCCTGCTGGCACGCCCAGAAGTTGCTCGCGGTGACCGCGACAGCGTTGTCCAGGCGCACAATGTCGCGCACGCCGGGCACTTTGCGCGCAGCGTCCTCATTGCCGACAGTGCGCAGCTTGCCGCCCGATACCGGGCAGGTGAGGGTGGACGCGATCAGCATGTCCGGGACTTGCAGATCGATGGTGAATTTCGCGCTGCCGTTGACCTTGTGCGGAGTGTCCAGACGCTGGGCGGGTTTGCCCAACAGCTTGAACTCGGCGACCGGCTTGAGCGGGATATCGGTCGGCAAGGGCAGCGCCGCGGCGGCGTCGACCAGCTCGCCATAGCCCGCGCTCTGGTTGTTGGGCCCGATGACTCTGCCGTTCTCGGCACGGCATTGGCTGGGCGCGACGTTCCAGCGGATCGCCGCCGCCTGGATCAGCACGATGCGCGCACCGGCGCCGGCCTTGCGCAGCGGCTCCCAGGTGTAGCGCGTGGACGTAGAGCCGCCGGTGGCCTGGAAGGTCAGCAACGGGTCGGTGTACAGCGCAGCATTGGGCGGCGCCTCGGCGATGGTGACTTGGCTGAGCGGGACTTCGAGTTCCTCGGCGACCATCATCGCGATGCCGGTCTGCACGCCCTGGCCCATCTCGATCTTGGGCGAGATGACGGTCACGGCGCCGGTCTGGTCGACGCGCACGAAGGCGCCATAACCTTTTTCAGCGTTGTCGCCCAGATTCGCGCCCTTGATTGCGCCGGCCGCGAAGCTGCGCGACACCATCGGCGGCAGGTAGGTGCCGACGACCAGGCCGCCGAGCAATGCACCGCCCTTGAGCAGCCCTCGACGCGACAGCATCGTGGCGGATGTTTGTGTATCGGACATGATGACTTCCTTCAGGCCTGACTGACGCTTTTGATGGCGGCACGAATGCGCGTGTAGGTGGCGCAGCGGCACAGGTTGCCCGACATGGCATTGACGATCTGTTCGTCATTGGCCTTGGGATGTTCCTGCAACAGCGCGACGGCCGACATGATCTGCCCGGACTGGCAGTAGCCGCATTGCACGACTTCATGTTCGAGCCAGGCTTTCTGTACGGCCTGGCCAACGGCTTGTTCGCCGACCGCTTCGATCGTGGTCACCTTGCGACCTGCAACCGCACTCACGGGCAACACGCAGGAGCGCACGGCCTGGCCGTCCAGATGCACTGTGCAGACGCCGCACTGCGCAATGCCACACCCGTATTTGGTCCCGGTCAGACCCATCACATCCCGCAGGACCCACAACAGTGGCATGTCGTCGGGGACATCCAGCTGGTGCTCCTGACCATTGATCATCAATTTCTGCATCGCAACCTCTGAAGGTCATCACGGTTGACGCGCATGGCTGGCAGAAGGGTCTTCTGTGGCCTGCGCAGGCTTCGGTTTGTTCTCGTTCGTCCCGTGCCAGGGCCGGGTCGTTATCGTTCTATTTAGTGGGTTAACAGCACAACCGGTAAGGGTCTATTACTGGTATTGATGTAATCAACTTAGCCATCAATAGCGCTGATGGACCCTATCGATTTTAAACATTTATCATCTTCGAAGTTTCCAGCAAGAATGGGCACCAGAAGCAAACGACAAGACGCTTTGCTTACTTACTGAACATACCTACTTTCTGGAGATTCAAAATGAAATATTTAGCCTTCGCCGCTCTTTCGATGGTCAGTGTATTTGCATCGGCCAATGAAGTTGCCAGCACTTCTGTCAGCGCCCAGCCACTGAGCCAGGTCGAGCAGTATAACCGTCACAAAGGCATCGATGTTGCCAAAGTCATCAGCATCAAAAACGCCCAGGATCCTGAAAACGTCGATGGCCTGGTAAACTCCAAAATGGTCTATGTCGATGGCGCCGGTGTGACTCGCACTCTGGACTACACCATCATGGGCTACGGTCGTCAAAATGGTTGATCGTCACGGCCCTCAAGGCCCGCTGACGGATCGATCCCCCTGAAAAACGCTGCAGTCCATGCAGCGTTTTTTTTTGCCTGCACATCGCGTATGCCGGTCCGGGCGACCTTCAGATTCCCGATTTTCAGTGCAAGAACGAAAGTGCTGCTGCGTTCGACCGACTATCGCCCGCGCGATGCTGCTTACAATAGCACCCTGTTAGCGTCGACAACCCTAACCCATGGTATGAATTGACCCTGATGATCAATCGGGCCTAACTTCGCTCTGGTCACTACCGTTCAATCATTGCATCCCGTCATTTGCCCCTCTGACCAGGAAAATAACTTCCCTGCGCGTGCCTGTCAGGCAAAGCCACTATCAGGCAACGCAATTATTTAGATCCGCGCCTTAATTAAATGCGCCGAATCAGGAATGAATACCATGCACATGACCGACAACACTATTTTCATCACCGGCGGGGCGTCCGGGATCGGCCGCGGTCTGGCGGAGGCTTTTCACAAACTGGGCAACACCGTCATCATCGCTGGCCGTCGCAAGGCGCTGCTCGATGAAGTCACCGCTGCCAACCCGGGCATGCAGAGCATCGAGCTGGACATCAACGACCCCGCCAGCATCAACGACGTGGCGCAGACCCTGATCCAGCGTTATCCGGCGCTGAACGTGCTGGTCAATAATGCCGGCATCATGCCGTTCGACGACGCGGCGGGGCACATCGACGACGCGACGATGGTCGGCACGCTGACCACCAACTTCATGGGCCCCGTGCGACTGACTTCCGCATTGATCGAGCATCTGAAGTCGCAACCGCGTTCGGTGATCATCAACAACACGTCGGTGCTGGCCTTCGTGCCGCTGGCCGGCAACGCCGTCTACTCCGCAACCAAGGCGGCGCTGCACTCCTATTCGCTGTCCCAGCGCTTTACCCTGCGCGATACCACCGTGACCGTTCAGGAAATCGCGCCGCCATGGGTGAACACCGACCTGATCCACAAGGGCGATGATCCACGCGCCATGCCGCTCGATGCATTCATCGCCGAAACCATGGCGGGCCTGGCCACTGACACGCCGGAAGTGATCGTCGACGCCATTCGTCCGCTGCGTGACAACCCGGGCTCGCAGGAACACGGGTTGATTCATGGATTCAATCAGTCGCTGGTGGACAATCCGATTCCGGTAAGCTAATCCCTTATCAGGCGCAGGCTGCGTCGAACGCTCAACGTTCGACGCACGCTAGAAGCGCCGCCTCCGTCTCAGTCACGCATGGAATTCAGGATGGGCACCGCGAAAGCCTCTAAAGCCGCAACCGTTGAAGCCCCAGTGGTCTTTGTCGTCGATGACGACGATGTGTTGCGTGGCGCGCTGGGCAGCCTGCTCAGGTCAGTGGGTTACACCGTCGCCGAGTTTTCCAGTCCCCAGGCCATGCTCGATCACCCGCTTGTCGAGTCGGCCGGGTGTCTGCTGCTGGACGTGCGTTTACAGGGCTACAGCGGCTTCGATGTGCAGCTGGCGCTTTCGGAATCCGGCAGCGGCATGCCGATCATTTTCATGACCGGCCACGGCGATATTCCGATGTCAGTGCGGGCGATGAAAGCCGGCGCGGTGGATTTTTTCGCCAAGCCTTTTCGTCAGCAGGATTTGCTCGACTCGGTTGCCCGAGCGGTCGAAGACCATCGTCAACGCGTCGAGAAGCAGCGCAATCTGCAGATGATGCGTCATCGCTTCGAGTCCCTGACGCCTCGGGAGAAACAAGTGATGCATGGCGTGGTGGATGGCCTGCTGAACAAGCAGATTGCCGGCAATCTCGAGATCAGTGAGATCACCGTCAAGCTTCATCGCGCCAATACCATGCGCAAGATGGGCGTCGGCACACTGGCCGATCTGGTCCGGGCGGGGCGGCAACTCGCGCTGTCGTGAATGCCCGCTTGCCGTCCTTCAAACCGCTTGTGTGCTGGCGGTTACACCGGGAAACGTCAGGGTAATTCGCGCGCCTGATCGGCCATCTTCTCTGTTCGCCAGACAAATCGTTCCACCGATGCCCTCGATGATCGATCGGCAGATCGGCAAGCCCATGCCCATGCCCGTCGGCTTGGTGGTGAAGAAGCTCTCGAAGAGTTTTTCCAGATGCTCGGCTGCGATGCCGGGGCCACTGTCGATGACCTGAACTTCTATGGCGCCGTTGCGCAATTGCCTGCTCTGGAGGGTCAACTCGCGCGTCGGCGAATTGGCCGAGGCCATCGCCTGAGCTGCGTTCATCAGCAGGTTGACGATCACCTGTTGCAGAAGCACGCGGTCGGCGCGGACCATCGGCAGCGTCGGCGCCAGATTCAATACCGGTTCGACGGCATTCCTGGTCAGTTCGTGCCGCGTGAACTGCAGCGATTCGCGAATCACTTCATTGAGCGCCACTTCGACTTCTTCGGCCGGCCTGCGCAAGGCCATGCTGCGAATGCGCTTGATCACATCATCCGTGCGCTGCGCGTCATCGACGATACGGCGCAGCGCGATCTCGACTTCTTTCAGATCGGGTTCCGGACGCAACAGCCAGCGCAGCCCGGCTTCGGCGTAGGTGGAAATCGCCGCCAGCGGCTGATTGATCTCGTGGGCGATGGAGGCGCTCATTTCGCCCAGGCTGGAAATGCGTGCGACGTGGGCCAGCTCGGTCTGCATGACTTCCAGCGCGTGGCGCGCCGCGACTTGCTCGGAGAGGTCGATGATGCCGATCAGGATGATGCCCTTCGCAATGTTTTCCTTGGAGAAACACGCGGTGAACAGGCACTCCAGCTCGCGTCCATCAATGGTTTTCAGGCGCGTGACTTCAATGTTGTTGGGCTGTTTCGCAAGGGATTTGACGACACAGCGGGCGTAGGTCTGCAGGCTCGCGTCGGGCCAGTATCGGTCAACCGAGCCGAGCATCTCCTCACGGTCGCCACGCCCGAACAGCCTGACGCTGTGATCGTTGAGGTCGACGATCTGAGTGTTGCGCAAATACTCGCGAATCACTTCCGGGTGTTCGAGGAAGTAACTTTCCAGGTCCGTGACACCGGATTCGAGCAGGGCTTTGAGGCGCACGCCGACGCCGGTGAAATCCAGCTCCCAGAATGAGGCCGCCATGGCCTGAAACAGGTTGCGGTAGCGGTATTCGCTTTCCTTCAGGCGCTGCTCGGTTTCTTTGGCCGAGGAGATGTCGTGGGCGGTTTCGAGAATGCCGATCGGATTGCCGGCAGCATCGCGGCGCAACGACCAGCGCGCATTGACCAGGCAGCGATCGCCCGAGCCGGTCGTGCGGTACAGCTCGCCTTGCCATTGGCCGTCGGCGAGCAGTCGGGTGTAGGGATCTTCGACGCTTTTCGCCGGCTCGCACTTGAGCATGGCCAACGCGTCGTTGCCCACAGCCTGTTGGGACGGCCAGCCATAGAGCGACTCTGAAGCGGAGTTCCAGAAATGGATCGTTCCGCCCATGTCTCGTACGAATACCGAATCGTGAAACAGCTCGAGAACTTCGGCCTCCGCGCGAGTGATAGGTCGCGGCATTTTGCCTCCCTTGGGACTACTTAAAAGATGCCGCAGTACACTCGGATCGGGCATGTCTTCCCCCTCAGGGATGTCGTGCTCCATCACGGGTGCCATTGTGTGGCGATAGAAGGCTGTGGCAAGCCGTTGTGCGGCCTTTATCCATAGGAACGCATGATCGTCGAACAATAGTAGCGGAGAAATATGCAAATCAGTGCAGCACCTGCACTGCGCCGACGAAAGTGAAGACATGACGCATCTGAGAAGGCGTCAGCGGGGTGGGCGGGGCACTCACATCGAGCGGCTAGACATGGTTTTTGAGAAATTCGACGGCATTTTCCACGGTCGCGGCATCGCCGAGGATGCGCCGATGCCCCAGCCCTGTCGTAGTGACCAGAGCCGAAGTCGACCAGACGCCGTGCAGGGCCAGCGACTGCGCCACCGTGACGATCCGGTCTTCGGTGTCGTGAATGATCAGCCCCGGATGGGCCAGACGTGCGGTCAGCGCGGGAAGGTCGACCGAATCGAGCGGTACGCCGACGAAGGCCTGCGCCCAGTCGCGAAACGCCTGGGTCTGTTTCTGATCCAGTCCGTGGGCGCGGGCAGTGCCCATGACCACCTGAGTCAGCGATGTGGGGCCGCTGATGTGCACGCTGCCGCGTACCGACAGCCCGTTGGCGAATGCCCAGAGCGCCGCAGTCGACCCGGCCGAATGTGCGATGACGCCGGCCACATCGTCCAGGTGCGAGGCAATGGCCAGCGCGGCGCGGCCCGCGTGGATCATGCTCGACACCGCTCCGGCGGACTCCCCATGGGCCGGGGCGTCGAACAATACGACGGAAAACCCGGCGTCGAGCAGCGGCTTGACGAAGCCCGCCAGGTGCGAGCCTCGACTGCACCAGCCGTGCATCAGGAGAATTCGTGGGCCCTTGCCGAACGTCCAGAACGCGACGTCATCACCGCCGACCGACAACGTTGCGTGTCGCCCTTTGCCGAGGCAGTCAAGCTCCTGAGGCGAAGCCGGGACTCGGTCGGGAATGGCGAAGGCCTTGCAGGCCGGCGCGATAACCGGGTCGGACGACAGCAGGTTGTGGATCATATTCATCGGTGAACCCTTCGAACGCGCAGATGCTGCTGATGTGTCATTGAGGTTTGGGGAAATCGACGACGGTATCGTTGATCCGGTTAAACACGTTGGTGAACGTGATGACCGCGATCGCCAGTGCGATGTGCACGACCTCTTCGCCGCTGTAGCCAGCTTCCAGAAGAGCATCCACCTGCGCTTGCGGCAGCGTGCCGGGATTGAGCGCCAGGTAGCGCACGAACGTCACCAGCGCATCGCGCCTGGCGTCGCCGGTCGACTGACCTTCGCGGATCTGGTGCAGGGCGTCGGTGGACAGGCCGACCAGTTTGCCGACCATGCTGTGGGCCGCCACGCAATAGTCGCAACCGGCCAGTTCGCTGATCGCCACTTTCACGGTTTCCTGATCCTGCTTGCTCAGCGGACCGCCGGCCAGGACTTTGTCGACCGCCAGCATCGCCTTCAGCGCTTCTGGCGCCAGGGTGCCGAGGGTGGCATACGCGTTGGGAACCTTGCCCAGCGCCTGCTTGATGCTGGCGAAGACCTCGGCGGTTGCGCCGCTTGCCTGATCTGCCGAAACCGCTGTGAAACGTGCCATTGCCCGATCTCCTGGAAGTTTGCCGTTGATTGCGTCGTGAAACTGTATGCAAAGGGCCCGGCGGAAACACTTGTACCAACGGAAGGTGGACCCTAGTCCTTCGTATGAGCAGCGCCGTTGCAGACGGGCAAAGCTGTTGACGCCTTGTCGATGCTTATGCCGTCGCGGCCTGGGGCTTCGTCGGGCGGGCGCGTGAACAGCGGCATTTCAAGCGACAGCGCAACGCAGCGGTCCTTGATCCAGCGATAAAGCTGGCGAATCGCAGGGGAGAACTGCTTGCGATGCGGGCAGATGAAATTCAGCGGAAACGCTTCGCTCAGATGATCGGTGCAGAGCACGACCAGCGCGCCGCTTTTCACGTCCGCGCTGATGTCCAGCCATGACTTGTAAACGATGCCGTGGCCGGCCAGCGCACTGCGTCGGATGACGTCGGCGTCATCGCTGATCACGGGGCCTTTGACGGTCACCGACAGGACGCCGTCAGCAGTGGGAAATCTCCACTTGTCGTAGACCTTGCCGTTCAATTCGTACTGCAGGCAGGCGTGGTGGATCAGATCGGCAGGGGAGTGCGGCTTGCCGTGTCGGGCGATGTACGAAGGCGACGCCGCCAGCACGCGGCGGTTGTCCGGAATGAGCGGCAAGCAGACATAAGTGGCGTCCTGCAGAGTGCCGTAGCGGATCGCCACATCCACCGGTTCGCGGTAGACATCCGCCAGTTTGTCCGACACCGAGAGGCGCAATCCGAAGCCTGGGTGGTTCTGCCGATATTCCAGCAGCCACGGCAGCAACACGTTGCGGCCCAGATCGGAGGAACAGGCAATCTGCAGCATGCCTTGCAACTGGTCTTCGTCGGTGCGAATGCCTTCATGCCCGGCGTGCAGCGCCTGCAGCGCTTCGCGGGCGAACGGCAGATAGAACTCGCCTTCGGCAGTCAGGCGCAGGCTGCGCGTTGAGCGGGCGAACAGGCGAATATCCAGCTCGCGCTCCAGGCGCTTGATCGCAGCACTCACCTGTGCCGGCAGCACGTCGAGCTTGCGCGCCACGGCAGAAAAACTGTCCTGCGAAGCGGCTTTTACGAAGATGTCGAGGTCATCCAGTCGGATCATGGGCGTGAATCTTCTCGTTCTGACGCATCTGCGCCAAGGTTGCGTGTGGCATGCTGGGCGATTACAGGTGGTTGAAAAAGCCATGCATGACGCCAGTAGCTTCACTGCAGCAGTGAAAACGAGAAGGCGAGAATGCGGGCTCACGGAAATAATCCTGAAACAGCCAGCAAAGAAGTAGCATAATAAACCGATTGGTTCACTATGTTTTTTGATTGCCGCTGATCTACGAGAGAGATGTCATGGGCAGACCCAGGAAATTCAGTCGGGAAACCGTCCTCGAAAAAGCCTTGCCGGTATTCTGGAAATACGGCTTTGCCGGCACGTCGCTGCAGCACCTCGAACAGGCGACCGGCGTCAACAAATCCGGGCTCTATTCGGAATTCAAGGACAAGCAGGATCTGTTCTTCAACGCCCTGGTGTACTACTACCAGAACCGCGGTGCGCTGGGGATCCTGGCGCAGGAGCCGCTGGGCTGGGCCAACATCGAGCGCTTCCTGCGCCTGTGCGAGCCGCAGGAGAGCGGTTGTGTGGGCTGTTTCTCGGTCAATGCATTGCGCGAATTCGCCCTGCTTTCCGACGAAATCCGTCACGTCCTGGCGGAATGCCACCGACGCCTGCTTCCCGAAATCGCCGCGAATATCAGCGCCGAAAACCCTAAGCTGCCACCTCAGGTCATCGCCGACATCGTGATGACATTTTTCTCCGGGGTGTGCGTTGAAAGCAGCCTGCCAAAGGCTGAAAACAGCGATCCGGTGGGGCAATTCATGCAGGCCGTGCGGATGCTCTGAGCAACGCCCTAACCAAAAGTAGTTTTGAACTAATCGTTTGTATATGTTGCAGACGGCTGTTCACTCGATCTATATTGAACCGGTCGGTTCTAAACGGCATGAGGTAATTCCTGCATTCAGCTGGTCATTACCCGCACCGTTGGTCCAACCCGAGCGCGGATGTCACCAAAGCCTGCGCCTATTCGCCGCTGATCGGGGCGTAAGGATGGCGTTCGTGGCCAGTGCGCCAGTCCGCCATTGGCGAGTGTTGCGTTTGAGCGTGGGCATGGCGATTTTCGCGTCTGGCGCCTGCCTGCTGATCAATCATCTGTGCTGAAGTGAGGCAAACATGAGCGATATCTCAGCCCAATCGGCGCCTGCTGGCGTGTTCCGGACGCAACAGCGTCTTTCGCCCCGCATGCGTTTCTACCTGTTGGCCTCGATCACCCTGTCTTTCCTGGCGGGTTCGAGCGTGCCGACGCCGATTTACCCGATTTACCAGAGCGAGTGGCATTTCTCCCCGGTGACGATCACCTACATCTTCAGCGTGTATTCGCTGTCGGTGCTGGTCGCGCTGCTGGTGGTCGGCAGGCTGTCGGACTACATCGGACGGCGGCCAGTGCTGCTGGTCGCCACGCTCGCGCAAATGCTCGCGATGTATCTGATGGGCACTGCCGACGGTCTGGGCGACCTGATCGATGGACGGGTGCTGCAAGGGTTGTCTACCGGCGCGGCGGTCTCGGCGGTCGGGGCCGGACTGATCGATATCGACCGACAGCGCGGGGCAGTCGCCAACGCCATCGCACCGGTCAGCGGCAGCGCGCTGGGTGCGCTGGTCGGCAGTGTTCTGGTGCAGTTTCTGCCGTTCCCCACGCACACGGTTTTCGCGGTACTGGGCGCCATCTTCATCGCTCAGTTCGCGGGGCTGCTGTTGATCAGGGACACGGTCACGGCGCGGTCGGGGGTGCTGCGGTCATTGATCCCGCAGTTTGCGGTCCCTGCGCAGGTACGCGGTGCCATGCTGGTCGCCTCGGCGGTGTTCGTCGCCGGATGGGCGCTGGCGGGCTTTTATGCATCGCTGGGTCCTGCACTGATCAGAACCGTTTTCGGCTTGCCCGCGTCGCTGATGGGAGGCGTGGCGCTGGCGGTGTTTTCCGGCAGCGGCGTGGTCGCGATTCTGGCCCTCAGAACCCGAACCGCGCGCGAGCTGTCCTGGGCCGGCAGCGCCGGTCTGCTGACCGGCATGGCGTTGTCGCTGGCCTCACTGCACGCGCAATCGGTGACGGTCTTTTTCTGTGGTGTGGCGCTGGCCGGGGCCGGATTCGGCACCGGTTTTCAGGGTGGCATACGCCTGGTCGTCGCCAGGGCACTCGCTCATCAGCTGGCCGGCGTGCTCTCGGTGGCGTTCGTCTGCTGCTATCTGGGCATGGGCGCACCGGCAATCGCCGCCGGCTACGCGGTTGCCAGCGGAATCGACATCATCGCCACCGCCCAGGTGTTCGGATCCCTGGTGATCATGCTTGCGCTGCTGGCGATGTTCGGGCTTGTCATGTCCAGGCCAGGGCTGGCGAGTGAGCCCGTTTGATCGGGTTTCGGGACTGATCAGCGCTGAGCGTTGATGAAGTCGATAAACGCACGCAGCGGAGAGGGCAGGTAGCGTCGCCCCGGATAGTAAAGGAACGGTCCGGAAAAACGCTGCCACCAAGGTTCGAGGACAGGCTCCAGCGCGCCGCTGTCCAGGTAGGGACGCAGCCAGTCCTCGAACAGAAAGATAATGCCCAGACCATCGACAGCCGCCTGCACGGCCAGATCGACGGCCCCGCCGATCCTGACGATCAGCGGTCCTGATGGATCGACGCGGACGAGTTCGCCGTCTCGCTCGTATTCCCAGAGCGGCATCGCCCCGCTGGGGAATTTACCGCGCAGGCAACTGTGCTCGAGCAGATCTCTGGGGTGTTCGGGGCGTCCACGCGCAGCCAGGTAAGCCGGCGAGGCTGCGGTCGCGAAACGTTGAGTGTGTGGCCCGATGGGCACGGCGATCATGTCCTGTTCCAGACGCTCGTCGTAGCGGATACCGGCATCGCAGCCAGCAGCCAGCATGTCGACGAAGCTTTCTTCGGCCACCACTTCCAGACGAATGTCGGGGTGGGCTTGCAGGAAAGGCGTGATGAGCGTCGGCAACACCAGCCGCGCGGCGCTGACCGGCACATTGAGTCTGAGCGTTCCGGAAGGCCGGTCACGAAAATCGTTGACCACGTCCAGTGCCGACTCTACTTCGCCCAGTGCCGGCACGATGCGTTCCATCAGGCGCGCCCCCGCTTCGGTCGGCGCGACGCTGCGCGTGGTCCGGTTGAGCAACCGCACGCCCATGCGTGCCTCCATGCGTCGCACTGCATCGCTCAGGCTGGAGGCTGACTTCCCGCTCGCCCGCGCACCTTCCCTGAAACCGCCCGCGTTGACCACGGCAACGAAGGCCAGCAAGTCCTGAATGTCTGTCGCCATTGTTCGCTCATCCGTACAACCCGTGCCGATTGCACCTGATTATCATGAAGGTGGTCAATGCCTATAGTGCCTGCACACACCGAAAACGAGGGCGTTACGCATGAACGAAGCGAGCAAAGCGGGTACTTTCCGGTTAGGCGACCGCACGGTCAATCGTATGGGCTATGGGGCCATGCAGCTTGCCGGCCCGCAAGTCTACGGGCCGCCGAAAGACCCACAGGCGGCGATCGCTGTCCTGCGCGAAGCGGTCGACAGCGGCATTAACCACATCGATACGTCTGATTTTTATGGGCCGCACGTCACCAATCGCTTGATCCGCGAGGCCTTGCATCCTTATGCGGACGATCTGGTGATCGTGACGAAAGTCGGCGCATCCCGTGGTGCGGACGCCTCCTGGAATCCTGCGCAGCGTCCCGCCGAGCTGGTGTCAGCGGTGCATGACAACCTGCGCAATCTGCGGGTCGATGTGCTGGAAGTGGTGAATTTCAGGGCATGGGGCAACATGCATGCGCCCGGCGAGGGATCCATCGAAGCGCAGTTCACCGCGCTTGCCGAACTGCAACGTCAAGGCCTCATTCGTCATCTGGGACTGAGCAATGTCACCGCGCAGCAGGTCGTGCAGGCTCAGGGTATCGCGGACGTGGTGTGCGTGCAGAATCACTACAACCTGTCCCATCGCGATGACGAACAACTGATCGCCAAACTGGGCAAGCAGGGCATCGCCTACGTGCCATTCTTCCCGATGGGAGGCTTCACGCCATTGCAATCGCAGACCTTGTCCAGCGTCGCCGAGCGCCTGGGCACTTCACCCCTCTGCCTGGCGCTGGCCTGGCTGCTGCAACATGCGCCGAATATCCTGTTGATCCCTGGCACTTCATCGGTGACGCATCTGCGCGAAAACCTCACCGCCAGTGATCGGGTGATTCCCGCTGATCTGCTTGCCGAGCTGGAAGCGGCGTGAATGCCGCAGCGGGAACCCGGCGCGGGTTCCCGCCGGTAGCGAAGGTCAGTCCAGATCGGCTGCCGAATGCCGTTCCGCTACTTGCTGGCTTTCCTCGCCCCAGGTCCGGTTGACCCGCAGACCGCGAACCACCGCAGGCCGGTTGGCGATTTCCTCGGCCCAGCGCTGCACGTGGATGTAGTCCTGCGCGGCAAGGAACTCAGCAGCCGAATAGACCGTATTGCGTACCAGCTGGCCGTACCAGGACCACACTGCAATGTCGGCGATGGTGTAGTGCTCGCCGGCAAGATAACGGCTTTCGCCGAGGCGTCGGTCGAGCACGTCCAGTTGCCGCTTGGCCTCCATGGTGAAACGGTTGATCGGGTATTCCAGCTTCTCAGGCGCGTAGGCGAAGAAGTGCCCGAAGCCGCCGCCCAGATACGGCGCGGCGCCCATCTGCCAGAACAGCCAGTTCAGCGTCTCGGTGCGACCGGCAGGGTCTTCGGGCAGAAACGCGCCGAATTTTTCTGCCAGGTACAGCAGGATCGAACCGGATTCGAACACCCGGATCGCCGGCTCGACACTGCGGTCCAGCAGTGCCGGAATTTTCGAGTTCGGGTTGATGTCGACGAAACCACTGCCGAACTGATCGCCCTCACCGATACGGATGAGCCAGGCGTCGTACTCCGCGTCCGTGTGTCCCAAGGCGAGCAGTTCTTCGAGGAGAATCGTGACCTTCACGCCGTTGGGCGTGGCCAGCGAATACAGCTGCAACGGCTGCTTGCCCACCGGCAATACCTTTTCGTGGGTCGGCCCTGCGGTGGGGCGGTTGATGCTGGCGAACTGACCGCCGGAAGGCGCTTCGTATTTCCACACTTTCGGCAGGACGTAAGGGGCCTTGCTCATGAACGCTTCTCCTGAGGTTTGACGCGCCTGACGCTGAGCGTGCCGGCAGCGTATCGGATCATGAGACCGTTTCGTCCACGCGGTTGACCGCGGGGTCTGTCGCTGGCCTCGGGAAGGCGACAAATGTTTCACGAATTGTCATCAAACGACAAGACCTGTCTCTATCTGTTGCTCAGTGCGCGCCAATGTGGCCCTGTGACCGACTGCCGGACATCAGCCTGGCGATCGCCGGCACGTTGTTTTTCGTGCCGTCGTCCGACGTCTTGGAAAGGGGAGATTGAAGGCGTCGGGGCGTGCGCCGCCCCGATCCTGATCAGGTCACTGGCTGGCGTTCGACAGCGGCGGCGTGCGTGGCGGGATCATTCGCTTGCTGCCCACCGCCTCGAATGCCGAGGCGAAACGCAGCAGCGCCGAGTCGTCGTAGGCGCGACCGGCAAAGGTGAGCCCGACCGGCATGCCGATGTCGGCCATCACGCCCATCGGCACCGTGACCGTCGGCACGCCCAAGTGCCTGATCGCCAGATTGCCGTTGGCGACCCAGACGCCGTTGCTCCAGGCGATGTCCGCCGACGCAGGGTCGACATCGGCGTCGGCCGGGCCGACGTCGGCGACGGTGGGAAACAGCACGGCGTCCAGGCCCAATCGCTCCATCCATTCTTCCAGATCGATGCGCCGGGTTTTCTCAAGCCCGCGCAACCCATCGGGCAGCGTGTCGATCTGGTCCCACGGCGTGATCCCGCGCTCCGCCATCCTGACGTATTCGTCCATGCCGGCTGCCAGATCGCCCTCGCGGTTGGGCAGGGTGCCGGGGTCGTGAGGGAAGATCTTCGGACCGTCCACATCCACCAGCCGGTTCAGGTTCGGGTCGCCATTGGCCTGCAGGAAATCGTCGAAGGCCCAGGCGGTCAGGTCCCACAGTTCATGGTGCAGAAACGCCTTCGACACCAGACCGCGATTGAACACGGTCGGCGCGCCGGGACGATCGCCCTCGCAATTGGACACCAGCGGGAAATCCACATCGATCACCTCGGCGCCATGGGCCACCAGCGCCTTGCGCGCCTGCTCCCACAGATCGATCACCGACGCTCGGGTGTTGATGCGCTGCCCGGTCGGGCCGCCGATGCCGGGCGCGTCTGAGGTACCCGCCTCGGGATCGGCGTTGATGTACATGCGCGGGATGCCGAAGCGTTTACCGGCGAGCGCTTCGCTCCCGGTGGCCAGCGCTGCGTAGGACTGAGGTCGCACGGAGGCAACCGACGGAATCGGCACCCAGGGCTGCAGGCGCCACAGGTCGCCGCGTTTGTCCGGGTCTTCGGCGACCACGACATCCAGCACTTCGAGCAGGTCGGCCATGGTTCTGGCGTAAGGCACGACGACGTCCATGGTCGGTGTCAGCGGCCAGTTGCCACGTACCGAAATCACTCCGCGCGACGGCGTGTAGGCGCACAGGCCATTGTTCGACGCTGGCCCGCGTCCGCTGGACCAGGTTTCCTCGGCCAGGCCAAATGCGCAGAAGCTGGCGGCGGTCGCCGTGCCCGCGCCGTTCGAGGAGCCGGAGGCGAACGGTGCGGTCAGGTAGTCAGCGTTGTAGGGACTTTCTGCGCGACCATACACGCCGCGCTGCATGCCGCCGTTGGCCATCGGCGGCATGTTGGTCTTGCCCAGACAGATCGCGCCGCCCGCGCGCAGACGTTCGATGGTGAAGGCGTCACGACAGGCGACGAGGTTCGCGAATGCCGGGCTGCCGGAGGCCGCCGTCAGCCCTTTGACCAGATAACTGTCCTTGGCGGTATAGGGAATGCCGTCGAGCGGACCGAGGGTCTGGCCGCTGGCCCGGCGCGCGTCGCTGGCCCGGGCTTCGTTGAGCGCTTCAGGGTTGCGCACCACGACCGCATTGAGGGCGGTGGCGGTTGCCGGGCCATCGTAGGCGTCGATGCGAGCGAGGTAGGCCTGGACCAGTTCGACCGACGTGGTCTGACCCGACTCGAGCGCGGCACGCAGTTGGGCGATGGAGGCTTCGGTGACTTCAATCATGCGTTCACCCACGGCAGAGTGGCAGGGCGGAGGAGGGCGTCGGCCCGGGTCCCGAGGAACAGGGCGTCATGTGTCTCAAGGCGGTGTGTCATATCGCTTCCCGTTGCGCTGTGTTTCGCGCCTGTGCGTGTGACCCTTGCGTGGTGCGTGCAACAGGTCGGCAGGCTTGCGTTCAGATGGCGCCTATTATGCCTTCACCTTGCAGCTTGCGCATGACGCGGGCGATTGCCGCCATTCGCTATGGCAAAAGGCTTACACGACAGGGAGCCAACTCGCCCTGTACGGGCGGCCCCGAGAAGCTCAGTATTGGATCCATCGACCGAGGCGCTGGATGTGCTTCGCTGGTCACGGATGATCGACCATTTGCCCGGAAGGCTACTGACAGGACGTTGGAATGGTGTTGATATAAAAGAACCCGCTCATGCGGGTTTTTTATTGCCCGCGATAAAGCGCCAGCGCAAAGGCAAGGGCGCTCGCCGGTGGTCTCATTTGACCGGCTCATGCTATTGAGCGGGCACCTTTTCTTTACGCGTTCGACAAGGTTTTTCGCCCATGGCCTGGCTTCAAGATCCATTCATCTGGACCGCCCTGGCACAGATCGTCCTCATCGATCTGCTGCTGGGCGGCGACAACGCAGTGGTCATCGCAATGGCGTGCCGTCGCCTGCCTCGCGAGCTGCAGACCAAGGCCATTTACGGAGGCATGCTGGGGGCGATCCTGCTGCGCATCGTCATGCTGTTCTTCGCCGTTCACCTGCTGGCGTTGCCGTTTCTGAAGCTGATCGGCGCTGCGCTGCTGTTATGGATCGGCATCAAGCTGGCGGCCAATCAGGAGGAGGGCGAGGAACAGATCGACGGCGGCACGCGGCTGTGGACGGCGATCAGGACCGTGATCGTCGCCGACGTCGTGATGTCGCTGGACAACGTACTGGCCGTGGCCGCAGCCGGTAACGGCAACGTGTATCTGGTGGCGGCGGGGGTCGTCGTCAGTATCCCGATCATCGTCATCGGCAGCCGTTTCGTGCTGGCGGTGATGGCACGCTTCAGCTGGCTGGTGATCGCCGGCGGCGGGCTGATCGGCTGGATCGCTGGCGGTATGGCGGTCAGTGACCCTTCGCTGCAGCCTTACCTGCCGGATGCTGCGTGGCTGCACTGGGCGGCCAGCGGGATCGCCGCCGTGCTCGTGGTGTTGACCGGCATCGGCCTGGGGCGCAGAAGTCAGCGCAACGTCGAGCAGGCCGAAGGCGACCCGGAGCGCAGCTGATCAGCGCTCGTCGGGCCTGCCAGGCGGGAGACAGGCTGCATTTGCGTTCAAGCCTGCTGCATTTGCGCCAGCGGGCCCTTGACGTGCCAGACCCTTCAGTGTGTATTCGGCACTCCTTCGACCATCAGGCGCTGAAATGACTTCCGATCACCGCTCCCACCGTCACGTCATCGGCATGTGGTTAATGGTCGGCGTGGCGCTGGTGTTTGCCAGTCATGACGCCATTTCCAAGACGCTGATCTTCTCGCTCCCGGTGATCTTCGTGGCCTGGGCGCGCTACCTGGTGCATTCGGCGCTGGTGACCACGGTGATACTGCGCAGCAAGGGTGAAAAGGTGTTCCACACCCGACGGCCATGGCTGCATTTGCTGCGGGCGGTCTGTCTGCTGGCCGACAGCCTGACTTTTCTGTTTGGCCTGACCCACGTCCCGATCGCCGAATCCACCGCGCTGGTGTTTCTCGCGCCTGCGTTCGTCACGATCCTGTCGCCGTTTTTCTTCGGCATCAAGGCTGACCGTTTGCAATGGCTGTCGGTGGTGCTCGGGTTCATCGGCGTGCTGGTGATCATCAATCCGGCCAGCGATTCGTTCACGCTGTGGATGCTGTTTCCGCTGGCCACGGCGCTGTTTTTCGCGTTGTACCAACTGCTCACCCAGCTGGCCAGTGAGACCGACAGCCCCTCGGTGTGCAGTTTTTACGTGGGCGTGTTCAGCACGCTGATCCTGAGCGTCATCGTGCCGTTTTACTGGGCGCAACCCGACTGGCTGCAAGTGGGACTGTTGCTGGTGCTGGGCGGGCTCGGCCTGTGCGCGCATTTCCTGATGGCGCAATCCTACCGGTTTGCGTCCTCGTCGGTGCTGGCGCCGCTGGGTTACCTGCAGATCATCTTTGCGACGATCTACGGCATCCTGCTGTTCGGCAATTACCCGGTCGCCAGTTCGGTGTTCGGCATCGGCCTGATTTTCATCAGCGGCCTGCTGGTGTATGGCAGACGCCAGCCCGCGGCGGCTGCGCAGTAGGGGCCGGGCACCCAGGCCCGGCCATACGCCGTTCAGGCGTTTTCGTTGCCTGGACGGGTGAACGAATACCGGTCGATGTCGCGCCTCAGTTGCCAGCCCCGGTTATGCCAGTGGCGAGCGGCGGACTCATTGGTCTTCAGCACATCGAGGTGGCATTTATGCACGCCCTGTTCTTCCAGGCTGGCCAGGCAACGCTTGACCAGTGCATCGCCGATGCCCTGACGGCGAAACTGCGGGAGCACCAACAGGTGCTGCAAATACCCGCGTCGCCCGTCGTGCCCGCACATGACGCAGCCGCAGAGGCCCGATTCGGCCTCGGCGACGAAGCTCATGCCGGGATTTCGCTGCAGATATCGCATCGTTGCCTCGCGTGAATCCGCATCGCGCAGGGAGATGCCCGGCGTCTGGCGCATGAGGTCGATGACATTGTCGTAGTCGTCCATGGTCATGGTGCGGATCTTGATCATTGGCGCAGCCTGCATGAAGGTCGGCCGTGCAGATTAGCAGAGTGACCGGAAACCGGTCATGACGCGCCTGGCAGCGGGTTCGGCTCTGACTCGCCTTCGCTGAAAGACTCCCTCTATCACCGATCAATGCTCTGGCTATTAGAAGTCTGGCCGAAGGCGGCTAGTCTTGATGCTGCGTCGGCCGAAGTCCGACCGGTTCGAACCTGATAAGGAGATAAGAATGAGCTCAAGCTTGCTGCCTGGGTCGTGAAACCGGGTTTCGGCGATCATTTCGTCGATCCGCTGTGCTTCATGACCGGCCTGCCCGGACGAAGTGCCGGCTGGCCCGCACTCTCTGCTACTGAGTTCACCCATGGTCGTCCTGGCTGCGCAGCGGCGGGCGCCAGGTGAACACGACCAAAGGTAGACCCATCATGGCAACAGAATCGAAATGCCCTTTCAATCACGCGGCCGGCGGTGGCACCACGAACCGTGACTGGTGGCCGAACCAACTGAACCTTAAAATTCTTCATCAGCATTCGTCCTTGTCCGACCCCATGGACGAGGCGTTTGACTACGCCAAAGAGTTCAAGAGTCTGGACTTCGAGGCAGTGAAACAGGACCTGCGCGAGGTCATGACCCGTTCCCAGGACTGGTGGCCGGCGGACTTCGGGCACTATGGCCCGCTGTTCGTGCGCATGGCCTGGCACAGTGCAGGCACCTACCGCACAGGCGACGGGCGCGGCGGCGCGGGGGCAGGGCAGCAGCGCTTTGCACCCCTCAACAGCTGGCCTGACAACGTGAGCCTGGACAAGGCGCGGCGGCTGATCTGGCCGGTCAAGCAGAAGTACGGGCGCAAGATCTCCTGGGCCGATCTGATCGTCCTCACGGGTAACGTCGCGCTGGAAACCATGGGCTTCAAGACGTTCGGATATTCCGGCGGACGCCCTGATGTGTGGGAACCGGACGAAGACGTTTACTGGGGTGCGGAAACCACCTGGCTCGGCGGTGAGGACCGCTACGGCGCGCATAAGGATATGGAACAGCCCGGACATGGCGATCTGGTTGCCGAGCCGCAAAAGCATGGCGAAGAAGAAAGTCGCACCCTGTCCGGACCGCGAAACCTGGAAAACCCGCTCGCCGCCGTGCAGATGGGGCTGATCTACGTGAACCCCGAAGGCCCGGAAGGCGTGCCTGATCCGGCGGAATCCGCCAACGACATCCGCGAGACTTTCGGCCGCATGGCGATGAATGACGAGGAGACCGTCGCGTTGATCGCCGGTGGCCACGCCTTCGGCAAGACCCACGGCGCAGGGCCCGCCGATAACGTCGGTCCGGAGCCGGAAGCGGCCGGGCTCGAAGAGCAGGGGCTTGGCTGGCGCAATTCGTTTGGCAGCGGCAAGGGCGCCGACACCATCACCAGCGGTCTGGAAGTGACCTGGACTTCAACCCCTACTCAGTGGAGCAACGAGTACCTGGAAAACCTGTTCGCCTTCGACTGGGAGCTGACCAAAAGCCCGGCCGGGGCGCATCAGTGGAAGCCGAAGGACGGCGCCGGTGCCGGGCAGATTCCTCATGCCCACGATCCTGCCAAACGGCAGGAACCACGCATGCTGACCTCCGACCTCGCACTGCGTTTCGATCCGAAGTACGAGCAGATTGCCCGTCGCTTTCGCGACAATCCGGAGCAGCTCACCGACGCCTTCGCTCGCGCCTGGTTCAAGCTGACGCACCGCGACATGGGGCCACTGGCGCGCTACCTCGGCCCGGAAATGCCGGCTGAAGAATTGCTCTGGCAGGATCCGATTCCTGAGCGTGATCATGCCGTGGTGGACGACAACGATGGCGCCGCGCTGAAAAGCAAAATTCTCGCCGCCGGGCTTTCCGTCTCTCAACTGGTGTCCACGGCGTGGGCGGCCGCTTCGACCTTCCGCGGCTCCGACAAGCGCGGTGGTGCCAATGGCGGGCGGCTGCGCCTGGCGCCGCAGAAAGACTGGCCGGCCAACCAGCCTGAGCAACTGGCTAAAGTGTTGGGCGTGCTTGAGGGCGTTCAGCGCGAGTTCAACAGTGCGTCGAGCGGCAAGAAAGTCTCTCTGGCGGACCTGATCGTGCTGGCAGGGAGTGCGGGGGTCGAGCAGGCTGCCAAAAATGCCGGCCACGCTGTCACGGTGCCGTTCACGCCCGGGCGCATGGACGCTTCGCAGGAGCAGACCGACGTGGAGTCGTTCGGTTTTCTTGAACCCATTGCCGACGGCTTCCGCAACTACCTGAAAGGGCAATACACGGTGTCGGCTGAAAAGCTGCTTGTCGACAAGGCGCAGTTGCTGACGCTGACCGCGCCCGAAATGACCGTGCTGCTGGGCGGGTTGCGGGTGCTCGACATCAACGTCGGGCAGAGCAGGCATGGGGTGCTGACGGACCGTACCGGGGCCTTGACCAACGACTTCTTCAAGAACCTGCTGGACATGGCCGTTGAGTGGAAAGCGACGTCAGACACCCAAGACACGTTCGAGGCACGGGACCGCAAGACCGGCGAGGTCAAGTGGACCGGCACCCGGGTGGATCTGGTGTTTGGCTCTCACGCTCAACTGCGCGCCATCGCCGAGGTTTACGCCAGCGCAGACGCGCAAGACAAATTCGTCAAAGACTTCGTTGCGGTGTGGACGAAAGTGATGAATCTGGACCGCTTCGATCTTCACTGACATTGCCTTGAGGACCCAAGCCCGGTCACCGGCCGCCCTTGCATCGGCGCGCCGTTGACCGGGCTTTTTCATGGGGACGAGTCGATCGGGTCCTGTCGAAAAGGGGCTTTTCGAGGTGAAAGTGTCAGTTCGGGTTCATCAGCTGGCTGATGCAGGTGCCGATGACTTTGCGGTTTTCTTCGATCGAACGCAGTGACTCTCTGACCGAGAAGGCAACCACCGAACCATTCTGGTCTTCGATCCAGTTGGCGATGCCCTGCAGGGCGTCGGTGAGGGCGCTTTGATTCTTCAACATGGCGTGAAGCAATGTCGGGGTGATTTCGCTGTTTTGCATAACCTGGTCCTCGTGCACTGACCGAATGCGTCAGAGAAGTGAATGATGTGCTGAAACGTTGTACCCACTGCGGCCGGCGTAACGGCAAAAGGCCATGGTCTTCTGTTCGAGCGTCGCTGCTGACGGAAATTCCAACCGTTTCAGCTTTTTTATGAAGTATCTCCTTCATGCCAGGCCGCAGATCCGGGCGCCAATGCTCTGGGCCGCGGGTGGCCGTCAATCCGCTGAGTCACAGCGGCCGGCGAGGGCGCAATGGTCAGGTGCAAGCGCGCCTCGACGCCGATTCAGACACGCCGACAGCTGCCCAGCGCTCATCTGATCCGTATTTTTTACCGTTAGCTGAATCTGTACTGAAACAGATGCGCGGCCGACAATGAGCTCAATGCCGGCCATCTCTTCGAGCCTGACCGGAACGCTGCACCTGGCTCGAATTCTTCTGTACCGCAAACTTCGTGTAGGAGGCCCCATGGCCAAGCTCGCAATTTTTCTGGTTGGTTTTCTGGCGTTGACTTTGATGATCGGTGTACTGGCGACCATCTCGCCGACTTGATCGGCGGGCTCTGGAGCGGATTGCACGCTTTAATAAGAACCATTATTATTCGCGCCCTCCGCCCCTCCACTGTCGCCGACCCATGACTCTCAAGCTGCCCCGTGGCAAAGGCTTTCTTGATCATTACGAAGAGCTCGTGGGCACGTGGACCCGTCGTCTGAAAAACCGTCATCAGGCAGAAGACCTGACCCATGACGCCTTCGTGCGGGTTCTGGAATCGGGGGCAGCGAGCGTCGAGCAACCACGTGCCTATCTGCACCAGACTGCGCGCAATATCGCCGTCGACACCTGGCGTCGAGAGGACCGGCGTTCGGAACTGGAGCGAGAATCCCACGACCATGCGGTCACCCAGGCAGACGACCCTGAAGCCTTCATGCATGCCATTCAGCTGGCGGATTCCATCGAGCGTGCGCTGGCCGAGTTGCCGCTCAACTGTCGCAAGGTGTTCATCTGGCAGAAGCTTGAAGGCCTGACGCAGCTTGAAATTGCCGAGCGACTGGGGCTGAGCAAAAACATGGTGGAAAAGTATATGATCCGCACGCTTCGCCATTTGCGCGACCGGCTGGATTCGTCGCTGCCATGAAGCATTGCCTGCGGGAACATGCCCGCCTTCTATCTGCCCGGGATTTTTCATGACGATGGACCGTGAGTGCGCATGCGGCGCAGATGCCGTGCGGGATCAGGCGGCCTTCTGGTTTGCCCGGTCGCGCGACGGTGCCCTCTCCCCGGAAGAGCATGCCGGCTTCCAGACCTGGCTCGCTCAGCATGACCAGCATGCCCATGAGTTCCGCTTGCTGCAGAATCTCTGGGGCGCGGTGGATCTGTTGCCCGATGCACGCCTTCAGGCGCTCTGCACAGCCGACGCGCCTGCAGCGTTGCCGGTGCCCTCAACGACGCGTCGATCATTCATCCGATACGCGGTCGCTGCCAGTCTGGTGGCGATGGTAGTGGCAGGGGGTGCGTACGTCGGCCTGAACCGGCAGCCTGATTACAGTGCCGAATTCGCGACGGTGACTGGCGAGCGGCGGCAGGTGGCGCTGCCCGACGGTTCAGTGCTCGATCTCAACGCGCGCACACGCATCAATGTGCATTTCTTCAACAAGCGCCGGCAGGTCGAACTGGTTCAGGGCGAGGCCATGTTCAGTGTCGAGCACGACACCTCGCGGCCATTCGTGGTGCAGACCGGCAACGGCACGGTAACGGTCACCGGCACTCGCTTCGATGTTCGACGCGATCAGGCGCGGACCTCTGTGGTCGTGGAATCCGGCACGGTCAAGGTCAAAGGCCGCGATGCGGAGCCGGGCAATCAGGTCACGCTCACGGCCGGACTGGGTTCAAGCATCGACGCCGCCGGCAACGTGACGCCGGCGGCTTCGGTGAACACTGCAGCGATTACCGCCTGGCGCAGCGGCAAACTGGTATTCGACAATGCCACGCTGAGTGACGTGGTGGCCGAGGTGTCCCGTTACCGGGAAAAACCGTTACGGGTTGCCGAAGGAAAAACCGCCGGTTTGCGCCTGACCAGCGTGTTCAAGTCCGACGACACGGACGCGCTGTTGCGAGCCTTGCCAAGCATCCTGCCGGTCGCCGTCAGAACCCTGGCCGACGGCAGTCAGGAAATATTTTCGCGATAGATTCAGGTTTTTTCAGCGTCCTTCGTCTTCTTGTCCAACTGCGATTGCTTAGCATTCATAACAACGCAGATTCGCTCCGTATCTGGAACCTTCAGGACAAGACCCGACGTGAAAAACAACACACTCAATGCGCTTGAACTGGCCGTCAGCCGTGCGGTGGCAGGGCCGCAATCTTCCCGCTGGTTGCCCTGGGCGCTGGCGCTTGCGGTCGGCGCCAGTGCTGGCAACAGTTATGCTGAAAGTGCGCCTGCGGTCATTCATATCCAGGCGCAACCGTTGGGCGCGGCATTGAGTCAACTGGGACAGCAGACGTCTTTGCAATTGTTCTTCAGCCCTGATCTTGTCGTCGGAAAACAGGCACCAGCGGTCGATGGCAATCTGTCGCCCGAGCAGGCGTTGCGCTCACTCCTCAAAGGCAGCGGCCTGGACTACGAAATCTCCGACGACACCGTTGTGCTCAAACCTCAGGGGGCCAGCGCCTCGGCCACACCCGGCAATCTCGAAATTGCCCCCATGGAAGTGAACGTCGTCGGCGACTGGCTGGGCGACGCGGATGAGGCGGTGGTGCAGAACCACCCGGGGGCGCGAACCGTGGTGCGTCGCCAGGCGATGGTCGAGCAGGGCGCGCAGAACGTTGGTGACGTGCTGCGGCGTATCCCGGGTGTGCAAGTGCAGGAATCCAACGGCACCGGGGGCAGCGATATTTCCCTCAACGTCGGCGTCCGCGGACTGACGTCGCGCCTTTCGCCGCGTTCGACTGTGTTGATCGATGGCGTGCCAGCGGCATTTGCGCCCTATGGTCAGCCACAGCTGTCGATGGCGCCGATTTCGTCGGGCAACCTGGACAGCATCGACGTCGTGCGCGGCGCGGGCTCTGTGCGGTACGGACCGCAGAACGTCGGCGGCGTCATCAACTTCGTCACCCGGGCGATCCCGGAAAAGCTTAGCGGCGATCTCAGCAGCACCATCGAGACCAGTCGTCACGGCGGCTACAAGAACATGGAAACCCTGTTTCTGGGCGGCACCGCGGACAACGGCCTGGGCGCGGCGCTGCTGTATTCCACGGTTAACGGGTCGGGCTATCGTTCGAGCAACAATGACAACGACATCGACGATGTGCTGCTCAAGACGCACTGGGCTCTGACCGAAGATGACGATCTGTCGGTGAATTTTCATTATTACGACGCCAAGGCCGACATGCCGGGCGGTCTGACCCAAGCGCAATACGACGCCAATCCCTATCAGTCCGATCGCAACTACGACAACTTCAGCGGCCGGCGCAAGGACGTTTCGATCAAGTACAAGCGCCAGATCGACGAGTCAACCCAGGCTGAAGTCCTGACCTATTACACCGACAGTTTTCGCGGCAGCAACATCGCGGCCCGTGATCAGCGCACGCTGGGTTCGTTCCCGCGCAGCTATCACACTTTCGGTATCGAGCCGAGGGTTTCCCACGTACTGGACCTCGGACCGACCACGCAGGAAGTCAGCGTGGGTGCGCGTTATCTGAAGGAGGCCATGCACGAGCAGGCGTCGCGACTGGGGCTGGTGAACAACACGCCCGTGGCGATTCCTGGATCAGACGGCCATGTCTATCAGGACCGCACCGGTGGAACCGAGGCGACGGCCTTGTACATCGATGACAAGATCGACATCGGCAAATGGACGGTCACGCCCGGCATTCGCTTCGAGCGCATCAGCACCGACTGGCATGATCGGCCGGTGCCCGGCACCAACGGCGTGCGGGTACTGGAGAAAGATCGCAGCGTCAACAACAACGAGCCCTTGCCTGCGCTGAGCGTGATGTATCACCTCTCGGATGAGTGGAAACTGTTCGCCAACTACGAGACCTCGTTCGGCAGCCTGCAGTATTTCCAGGTGGCGCAAGGCGGCATCGGCAACGACACGGCCAACGGCCTGCAGCCGGAAAAGGCCAAGACCTATGAGCTTGGTACCCGTTACGACAACAGCACGTGGGGCGCAGAGCTGACGGCGTTCTTCATCGACTTCGACGACGAACTGCAGTACATCAGCAACGACGTGGGCTGGACCAACCTGGGCGCTACCAGGCATCAGGGCATCGAGGCGTCGGCGCACTACGACCTGAGCGACCTGAATGCGCGCCTGCAAGGCCTGACCGCCAACGCCGGCTTCACCTATACGCGCGCCACGTACGAGGGCGATATTCCGGGTTTCAAGGGGCGTGACCTGCCGTTTTATTCGCGTCAGGTCGCGACGGTCGGGCTGCGCTACGAAGTCGATCGCTGGACCTACAACGTCGACGGCTACGCGCAATCCAGACAACGCGCGCCTGGCACCGGCACCAATGCGGACGGCAGCTTCAACGGCAACTACATCACCGAGCCCTCAGCTGACGGTCAGTACGGCAACATTCCCGGTTACGTCACCTGGAACCTGCGCGGCGCGTATGACTTTGGCAAGCAACTGTCGAACCTGAAACTCGCCGCCGGCGTGAAAAACGTCTTCGACCACCAGTATTTCACCCGCTCCAGCGACAACAATGCCGGCATCTACCTGGGCCAGCCACGCACGTTCTTCGTGCAGGCGAGCGTCGGGTTTTGACCCTCGTCACATGCAGTGACCAGAGCGCCTTCGGGCGCTCTTTTTTTTGCCGCTGCAGTGACCTTGATCACCCGCCGTTAACGGGCGTTGGGGTGGCGGCCGGGGCGTGCAGTGACATCTGCGCAGCTGCACGGTCACGGCACGTCAATGTCCAGCCGCTTCAGCCGCGAGGCCAGTGTCGTGGGTTTGACCCCCAGCAATTCTGCCGCGCCGCCTTTTCCGAACAGCTTGCCCTGCGCCGCCTTGAGCGCTGCGTGCATGTTGTTGCGCTCCAGGTCGCGCATCTGGTTTTCGGTGAGAAAGCCCTGTTCGAGCAGTGTCCCTTTGGAAAGGTTATCCGGGGTTTTCGGCTCATCCGGCAGGTCCAGGTTCAGGTCCGCGCCGGTTGAGGTGATCAGCGCGCGCTCGATCACATTCTGCAACTCACGAATATTGCCGGGCCAGGAGTAGTTCTGCAGCCGTTCGATATCACTGTTGCGCAGGCGCCGGCCTGGCATGTTCAGACGTTTACCGACCTGCTTGAGGAAATGCGCGGCCAGCGGCGCGATGTCCATCGGGCGGTCACGCAGGGCCGGTGACTGGATCGGAAACACGTTGAGGCGAAAGTACAGATCCTCGCGAAAATGTTTCGCCGCGACTTCCTGGCGCAGATCGCGGTTGGTGGCGGCGATGATCCGCACATCCACCTTGCGCGTGCGCTCCTCGCCGACGCGTTCGAACTGACCTTCCTGCAGAACCCGCAGCAGTTTGCTTTGCAGCTCCAGCGGAATCTCGCCGATCTCATCGAGAAACAGTGTGCCGCCGTCGGCGAGTTCGAAACGGCCGACCCGGTCGCGCACCGCGCCGGTAAAGGCCCCGCGGATATGCCCGAAGAATTCGCTCTCGAACAACTCGGTCGGAATTGCCGCGCAGTTCACCCGGATCAGCGGATGCGCGCTGCGCCGACTGGCCTGATGTATCGCCCGGGCGATCAGCTCCTTGCCGGTACCGGACTCACCGTTGATCAGCACGCTGGCATCGGTGGGCGCGACCACATCGATCTGTTTGATGATCTTCAGGATTGGCGCACTCTGACCGACGATTTCGCGGAAATTGTGCTCGATGTGGATTTCTTCCTGCAGGTAGGCGTTCTGCTCTTCGAGCCGGTGCTTGAGCACCTTCAGCTCCTCCAGCGCGGTCTGCAACTGGCTCTCGGTGGTGCGCCGTTCAGTGATGTCGCGAAACACCACGACGGCCCCGGCGATGCGCCCGTCGGAGATCACCGGCGTGCTGGTGAATTCCACCGGAAAGCAGCTGCCGTCGCGCCGCCAGAACACTTCCTGGCGACCTTCATGCACCACGCCGTCATGCACCGCCTTGTAGATCGGGCATTCCTCGACCGGGTAATGGCTGCCGTCCTCATGGCTGTGATGATGGATGCGGTGGATGTTCTTGCCGAGCATGTCTTTGGGCGCCCAGCCGAGCATGCGCGCGCCCGCCGGATTGACGAAGGTGGCCAGGCCATCGCTGTCGATCGCATAGATGCCATCGCCCACGGAGCTGAGCAGCAGCTGGTTGTCGCGCTCCGATTCCTTAAACAGATTGAGAATGTTGCGCCACTCGATCAGCCCGCCGCGCATGGTGCGTTCGGTGTGCGCCTGATCCTGCTGATACTTCTGCTGACTGGCCTCGCGCATCACCAGGATCAGTTGCGGGCTGCCTTTGATCTGCAGCGTGGTGGCCGACATCTCCAGCTCGATGCGCTCGCCGGTCTTGATGTTGCAACTCAGATCGTCGGTCCAGCCCCGGCCTTTGTCCATTACGGCCTGGGTGAAGACGATGAGATCCGCCAGTTGGTGACCGAACAGCTTGCTCACCGGCAGCGCCAGCAATTCCTGGCGTGGATAGCCCAACAGCTTGCAGGCGGCGATGTTGAGATCGCCGAAATGGTCGGAGAACGGGTCGAGGAGGGCGATGGCCTCGGCGCAGTGCTCGAAGACCATGTGCCGCGACGAATAAGCGAGGTCGGCCCAGCCGATCAGCGAATCGGGCTCGTTCATGACGAAATCTCGTGATTTGCGATTACGAATAATCGTATTTCTACGGGAATGCGTAATTTCCTGAAAGCATCAGAAATGGCCCGGAAAAGCGGATCAGATGGCGATTTTGAGGAATATCAGGCAGTTACGCCTGCGCTGCACATTCTTTTATTTTCTGGCACGGCGTTCGCTCTGGTCCTTGTGTCACCCGGTGATCGACCCAGACACCGAAAACACCTGAACCAACGGAGCGACGACATGCCAAGCGTAGACATCAACCACTATCAAGATGGCGACTTTCTGGTCAATTACGAAGAGAAGGTCTTCGAGGATGTCAAAGCCGAGCCGGGCGAAAAAGCCCTGCTGACCTTCCACACCATCGCGTTCGAAGGGTCGATTGGCCTGGTCAACATGCTTCAGGCCAAGCGCCTGCTGCGCAAGGGTTTCGAAACCAAAGTGCTGCTCTACGGACCTGGCGTGCAACTGGGTGTGCAACGTGGCTTCCCGACGCTGGGTGCCGAAGCGTTCCCGGGCCATCTGGCCGTGAACAACCAGATCAAGGCGTTCATGGCCGAAGGCGGCGAAGTCTACGCCTGCCGCTTTGCCTTGCAGGCGCTGTACGGCCAGACCGAAAAAGCCCTGATCGAAGGCATTCGTCCGATCAACCCGCTGGACGTCATGGACCTGCGTCTGCTGATGCGCCGCGAGGGCGCAATGATCATCGATACCTGGACGGCCTGACTTCCCGGTGATCGTTCCCATGCTCTGCGTGGGAACGGGTCTCTGGACGCTCTGCATCCTCTGAGTTGGCGCGGAGCGCCTGCAACGGCGTTCCCACGGGGACCGTGGGAACGATCAAGGAATTGATTTCCGAATCGCTGCAAATCCCGGTGGAAGCGAGCGTGCTCGCGAAGAGGTCCGCCACCGCGCTGAACGAAGTGGCCTCCAGCACTTTTAACGAAACAACAGGACAACCCCATGACCACCATCCGCGCCGCCGCCGTTCAGTTCAGCCCCGTGCTTTACTCTCGCCAAGCCACTGTCGACAAACTGTGCAGCACGTTGCTGGCGCTGGGGCGCGAGGGTGTGCAGTTCGCGGTATTCCCGGAAACCGTGGTGCCGTACTACCCCTATTTCTCCTTCGTTCAGCCGCCATTCGCGATGGGCAAGGAACACCTGCAATTGCTGGAACAATCGGTCACCGTGCCTTCCGATGTCACCCGCCAGATCGGCGAGGCGTGCCGGGAAGCGGGCATCGTCGCGTCGATCGGCGTGAACGAGCGCGAAGGCGGCACGATTTACAACGCGCAGTTGCTGTTCGACGCGGACGGCACGCTGATTCAACACCGCCGCAAGATCACCCCGACCTATCACGAGCGGATGGTCTGGGGGCAGGGCGACGGCTCCGGCCTGCGCGCCGTCGACAGCGCGGTGGGTCGCATCGGCTCGCTGGCCTGCTGGGAGCATTACAACCCGCTGGCGCGTTATGCCCTGATGGCCGACGGCGAGCAGATTCACGTGGCGATGTTTCCCGGCTCTCTGGTGGGCGACATTTTTGCCGAGCAGATCGAAGTCACCATCCGCCATCACGCACTCGAATCCGGCTGTTTCGTGGTCAACGCCACGGCGTGGCTGGATGCCGATCAACAGGGCCAGATCATGCAGGACACGGGCTGTGCGCTGGGGCCGATTTCCGGCGGCTGCTTTACCGCCATCGTTTCGCCGGAAGGCAGATTGCTCGGCGAGCCCATGAGAACGGGCGAGGGCTGGGTGATCGCCGACCTGGACCTGAAGTTGATCGACAAACGCAAACGCATGATGGACTCGGTCGGTCATTACAGCCGCCCCGAACTGCTCAGCCTGCTCATCGACCGCACACCCACCGCCAGGCTCCATGAACGCGCGGCCCACCCGATGATCCCTGTACGCGAGGAGCTCGACCATGCAGACCAATGAATTGCTCGCCGAACTGCAATGCCATGGCGTGCGCTGGCCGGCGGCGCAGAACGGCCTTTCCCGGCAGGGCGGCGCTGGCCCCTCGGACCACAAGGCGCTGACCTTCGGCGATCGGACCATGATGGTGCCGATCCTCAATCAGGCCTCGCAGAGCTCGCCGTATCAGGCGCAACCGAGCGAGGACGGCAGCCTGGCGCTGATCTTCCGCGAAGGGTTGCAGGTCGGTCAGGTGAAGATGCCCGGCGTGCCGAACTTCTATGGGCTGAGCACCGCCGACGGCATTCCCTACTGGAAGATCGCCACCTTGCACAGCGCCGATGTGCTGGCGACCACCGTGCTGCAACACTGCATCCGCTTCAACGATCGCAGCACCTCGTGTCAGTTCTGCGCCATCGGCCAGTCACTGGCGGCGGGCAAGACCATCGCCCGCAAGCGCCCGCAGCAACTGGCCGAAGTGGCGAAGGCGGCCGTGCAGCTCGACGGCGTCAAACACATGGTCATGACCACGGGCACACCGCAGACGCCCGATCGCGGCGCGGCGATCCTGTGTGAATCAGCGGCCGCCGTGACCGCCGCGGTCGACCTGCCGATCCAGGCGCAGTGTGAGCCGCCGGACGATGACATCTGGTTCCAGCGCTTGCAGGACAGCGGCGTGGTGTCGCTGGGCATGCACCTGGAAGCGGTCACCGATGAAGTGCGCCAGCGCATCATGCCGGGCAAGGCGGAGGTGCCGCTGAGCCGCTATTTCGAAGCGTTCGAAGCCGCCGTCAAGGTGTTCGGGCGCGGCCAGGTCAGCACCTACATTCTGGCCGGGCTGGGCGACAGTGAAGCGGCGATCACCGAGATGAGCGAGCGCCTCAGCGCGTTGGGCGTTTACCCGTTCGTGGTGCCATTCGTGCCCATCGACGGAACGCCGCTGGCCCATCACCCGAAACCCGACAGCGCGATGATGGCGCGCCTGTATCCGCAGATCGGCGCGAGCCTGCGTCGGCACGGTCTGCACTCGGAAAATATCAACGCGGGCTGTGCCAAATGCGGTGCGTGCTCGGCGCTGAAGAATCACGAATAGAACATCGCCACGCCTGATAACAGGTGAGCCTGCTGCGAAGGGGTTTATCGGGTCGTTTCCTGTCGAAGGCACTGCGCTTTCGCCAGCACGCTCGCTTGCACAGGAACGGGCCCGTACTTGAGACATTTGAATCTGGGAGACGGATCATGCAGAACCTGGCCTTTGCCCTCGTCGACAGCACGTTCGAGCCTTTTCGGGCTGGCGAACTGGTCGTCAAGCCTGCGACCGAAAACTGGGAAAAGCAGGCGTATTTCGCCCTGCGTCGCTCGGTGTTTTCCGATGAGCAACAACTGCTGCCGCAGGACAAGGACAGCCACGACTTCCAGGCCATCGCCATTGTCGCGCTGGCCGGCAGTTGCGGCATGGCCGATCAGGTGGTGGGCGCGGTTCGCATCTACCAGCCTGAACCCGGCCTCTGGTTCGGCGGGCGGCTGTGCGTGGCCCAGCCTTATCGCCGGCACAGCATGATCGGCAAGGCGCTGGTGAATGAGGCGGTGTCGCGGGCCAAAGAGCTTGGTTGTCAGGTGTTCCGCGCAACCGTACAGGCGCCCAACGAAGGGTATTTCCAAGGGCTGCAGTGGCAGACGCTCGACCATCTGCAATTGCTCGGCCAGCCCCACTGCCTGATGCAGGCGGATCTGGCGAGCTATCCGCTGATGCCGCGTCAGGTTTCGCTGCGCGCCTTGAGGGTGCCTCGCCATGGCTGACTCATTGGATTTGACTGCGCTGTTGCAGACGCTGCGCAGCACCCCGGCGATGCTGTCCAAACAGGCAATCCAGCAGCCGGCCGCTGTTCTGGGAGCGACGCCGAAAGCCCTTTCACGGGCCGAACTCTATGCGCTGCCGGGCGACGACACCGCAGCGATTGCCTGCGGCGACCACTTTCAATTGCTGGCGATCGAAGGCATGTTGCCGGGCTTCGTCAAGGCGGCGCCCTGGTTCGCCGGCTGGTCGGCGGTGATGGCCAATGTCAGCGACATCACTGCCATGGGCGGTCGCGCGACAGCGGTGGTGAACGCGTACTGGCACCACGACGACAGCGCAGCGCAGGAGATCCTCGCCGGGATTCGCGCGGCGTGCCAAGCCTACGGCCTGATGCTTGCCGGCGGCCACACCAGCCTTGCGCACGGCAATCCCACGGCGCTGGCGGTGGCGATCACCGGTGTCGCCAGCAAGCTGCTCTCGACCTTTCATGTCAGGCCCGGTCAGGTCATCGCCATGGCGGTGGACCTCGAAGGCTATTGGCATGCCGACAGCACGTACTGGAAAGCCTTCGAAGGCGTTCCCGCCGAGCGCCTGCGCAGCAAGCTCGAAGTACTGCCGCGCCTGGCAGAAGCACAACTGCTGCAGGCGGCCAAGGACATCAGCAACGCCGGCGTGCTCGGCAGCCTGCTGATGCTGCTGGAAACCACCGGCTGCGGCGGCGATATCGACCTGATGCAGTTGCCATGCCCGTCGGACGCCGGCGCGGATTTCGACTGGGCGCGCTGGCTGCAGGTGTTTCCCAGCTACGGCTTTCTCATGACGCTGGATGAGGCCGACTGGCCGAACGTGCAGGCCGCGTTCGCCTTCGAAGGGCTGCGCTGCGAGCGTATCGGTCATGTCACCGACACGGCCGAGCTCAGCGTTCAGCATGGCCTGCAGCGCCGTACGTTCTGGGACCTCAAGCAACAGCCGTTCACCGGATTCGGCTATGCCGATCTCGACCTCTCACCCTTGTCCGCTACCCAGGAGCACTGACATGCCCGCCGTCAATTTCAAGATTCGCTGGCCCAACGGCAAAGAAGCCGCCGGCTACTCGCCATCGACTGTGATCTACGAACACTTGCAGGAAGGCGCCAGTTACCCGCTGGCCGACTTTCTCGCCCGGATCGAAGGCGGCCTGAACAACGCCTCCGAGCGGGTGAAACAGGTCAAGGGGTTCTACTGTAGTTCGGCAATGGACACCCTCAGCATGCTCAAAGGGCAGGCTCATTATCAGGAAGACGGGCCAGTGCAGATCCTGAGCATGCGCACCGAAGGCGGCGGCCGGGTGACCGGTGCTGGCTGGAGTTCTTTTTAGTCTGCTTTTCAACCGGCTTTTCGATCTGAACCGGGCCTTGTGCGTACAGACGCTTTCTTCAGCCTGCGCATGAAGCCCTCGCCATTCCATCGATGTTTGCCCTACACAGTGCATCTCCCGGAGACCCCGACCATGCCCAGCTCAATCACTCCCCTCAAAATTCCTCACCACAGTGTGATCATCGTTGGTGGCGGGCAGGCCGGGTTGTCCGCCAGCTACTACCTGCAGCAGCAGGGCGTGGACCATCTGGTGCTGGAAAAACACAGCCTGACCCACACCTGGCGCAATCAACGTTGGGATGCATTCAGTCTGGTGACGCCCAACTGGCAGTGTGCGCTGCCGGGGTATCGCTACAGCGAGGAGCATGGTGGCAAGGACCCTCACGGGTTCATGAAGAAGGACGAAATCAACGACTACCTCGCCGGCTTCGTCAACGCCGTCAACGCGCCGGTGCGGGAAGGCGTTGCCGTCAAGCGGGTGGTGCCGCGGGCGGCGGGTGGTTTCGAGGTGCACACGTCTCAGGGCGAATTCACGGCCGATCAGGTGATCTGTGCTTCCGGCGGCTATCACACGCCGATCATTCCGCGTCTGGCCGAGCGGCTCCCCGCCGGCATCACGCAGATTCATTCCGAGCAGTACCGCAACCCGCAGGCCCTGCCAGAGGGCAACGTTCTGGTGGTGGGGTCGGGGCAGTCGGGGGCGCAGATCGCCGAGGATCTGCACCTGGCCGGGCGCAAGGTGTACCTGGCCGTTGGCGACGCCCCGCGTTGCGCGCGCTTCTACCGTGGCAAGGATGTGGTCGACTGGCTGGCGCAGATGGGCTACTACCAGATCGGCGTCGACACCCATCCGTTGCGCGAAGGCGTGCGCGACAACACCAACCATTACGTCACCGGGCGTGAGGGTGGCCGCGACATCGATCTGCGCAAGTTCGCCCTGGAAGGCATGGAGTTGTTCGGCCGATTGAATGATCTGCACGGCGAGACATTGCAGTTCTCGGGCAACCTGCGCGAGAGCCTGGACAGCGCCGATGCGGTCTATAACCGGATCAACGGCTCTATCGACAAATACATCGCCGAGCAAGGCATCGACGCGCCGGAAGGCGGGCGCTATGAGCCGGTGTGGACACCTGAGCAGGAACGCCACACCTTGAATCTGGCCGAGCAGGGCATCACCAGCATCATCTGGTGCATCGGCTTCACGCCGGATTTCACCTGGGTCGAGGCGCCGGTGTTCAATGGCCGTGGTCATCCGGGCCATGTGCGCGGCGTGACCACGCAGCCGGGTCTGTATTTCCTCGGGCTGCCGTGGCTGTACACCTGGGGATCGGGGCGTTTCTCAGGCGTGGCGCGGGATGCGGAGTACGTGGTCGAGCACATCGTCGGCGCGGTTGAAGAGCGTAAGGTCGCCAATCGCTGAGTGCACTGGGCGGCATGGGCGCGGGGTGTCCTGTTATCGGCAGGGCACCCGTCTGCCATTCCTGAATGTCGCCGAGCTATCGGCCGTCAAGGATGGGCCGCCCTGAGTGCGCGAACCGCCGCTCATCTGCCAATGCCCGGTTGCACCCTTGACGATCATTTGTAACGGGACAATACTTCGCGCAGATTCATATAGATGACTAGATAAATACAAGAGCGAAGCGCCTCCATGAACCGTCTTTCGAGTGATGTCCGCCTGCCGCTTTACCAACGCCTGCGCGATCAACTGGCTGAGCAGATCGCCAACAACCGCTGGCGCCCGGGTGAAGCCATCCCCACTGAAGCTGCCTTGTCCAGCGAATATTGCCTGTCCACCGGCACGGTGCGCAAAGCCATCGACATGCTGGTCAACGAGCATATCCTGGAACGCCAACAGGGCCGAGGCACTTTCATTCGTCGGCCGCAGTTTCAATCTTCACTGTTTCGCTTCTTCCGCTTTCAGGGGCTGGCCGGTGAGCGTCAGGTGCCGGAAAGCCGCATTCTGTCCATCGAGCCGATGAGCGCGCCGTCTGCAGTTTCTCAGGCCCTCGGCCTGTCGCTGGACGCCCCGGTGATTCGCATGATCCGCCTGCGTCTGCTCGATGCGCAACCGGTATTGGCTGAAGAAATCTGGTTGCCGCAAGTGCAGTTCCAGACATTGCTGGAAACCGATCTGAGTCAGCACGGCCCGCTGCTCTATCCCATCTACGAAGAACTCTGCGGTCAGGTCGTGGCCTACGCCGAAGAGAGCCTCACCGCCGAGGCCGTCAATGATGTGCACGGGCGCCTGTTGCAGGTGCCGGCCGGCAGCCCGGTGGTGGTGATCGAGCGTCTGGCTCGCAATTACGCCGGTCAGCCTCTGGAATGGCGCCGCTCTCGCGGGCACGCCAGCCATTTTCGTTACAGCGTCGATATCAGATAGCCCGACATACCCTTTACCGTCGACCGCCGACCCGTGGGAGTGAGCCAGCTCAATCCCGCAGGGCAGCGAGCGGCCCATGCTTTCAAGCCAACCTGCCACCCAGAGCAGGCTCCACAACAACTGCCGCCTCACAACGTATAAGGACAAGAACCATGTTCAACTGGTATCGCCAAGTCACTCCTCGGGAGCGCAAGACGTTCTGGGCCTGTTTCGGCGGATGGTCGCTGGACGCCCTCGAAGTTCAAATGTTCGGCCTCGCGATCCCCGCGCTGATCGCCGCGTTCGCCCTGAGCAAAGGCGATGCGGGACTGATCAGCGGCGTGACGCTGATCACCTCGGCGCTGGGCGGCTGGGTCGGCGGCACGCTGTCGGACCGTTACGGCCGCGTGCGCACCCTGCAGTGGATGATCCTCTGGTTCTCGTTCTTCACTTTTCTCTCGGCGTTCGTCACCGGCTTCCATTCTCTGTTGATCGTCAAGGCGCTGCAGGGCTTCGGCATCGGCGGCGAGTGGGCAGCGGGCGCGGTGCTGATGGCGGAAACCATCAACCCCAAATACCGCGGCAAGGTCATGGGCACCGTGCAAAGCGCCTGGGCCGTGGGCTGGGGCCTGGCGGTGGGCGTGTTCACGCTGATCTACTCGTTCGTGCCGCAAGACATGGCCTGGCGAGTGATGTTCCTGGTCGGTCTGCTGCCTTCGCTGCTGATCATCTGGGTGCGTCGCAACGTCGAGGAGCCGGACAGCTTCCAGCGCCTGCAGAAAACCAATGCGATTCCGCAAAGCTTCTTCAAATCGCTGGCGGGCATTTTCCGCCCTGAGCTGCTGCGCGTCACGCTGCTCGGCGGCCTGTTGGGACTGGGCGCACACGGCGGTTACCACGCGGTGATGACCTGGCTGCCCACGTTCCTCAAGACCGAACGCAACCTGTCGGTGCTCAACTCCGGCGGGTATCTGGCCGTCATCATTTTCGCGTTCTGGTGCGGTTGCGTGGCCAGCGGCTTTTTGATCGACCGCATCGGCCGCCGCATGAACATCGTGCTGTTTGCCCTGTGCTGCGTGATCACCGTGCAGTGCTACGTGTTCTTGCCGTTGACCAACACCCAGATGCTGTTCCTGGGCTTCCCGCTGGGCTTCTTTGCCGCCGGTATTCCGGCCAGCCTCGGCGCGCTGTTCAACGAACTGTACCCGGCCGACGTGCGCGGTGCCGGGGTGGGCTTCTGCTACAACTTCGGTCGCGTGCTGTCCTCGGTGTTCCCGTTTCTGGTCGGGCACATGAGTGAATCGATGTCGCTGGGCTCCGCCATCGGCATCGATGCAGGCATCGCTTACGGGGTGGCCGTGATCGCCGCCCTGTGCCTGCCGGAAACCCGTGGCCGCAGCCTGGAAGACAGCGCCGCTGCCGCACAGGATTCGACCGGTCGCAAAGAGGCCGCCAGCGCCTGATGTTCCTTCCTGCGCGGCGGCCTGAGGCTTGCTTCAGGACGCCGCGCGATTTTCGATAGATGAGACCCATGTCCGAGACTTTTCCCTCGTCGATACTTGGCATCGACGGCCACGCACACGTATTCAGCAGGGAGCTGGATCTGACATCGGCAAGACGCTATTCACCCGACTACGACGCCACGCTGGCGATGTATCAAGGCAACCTGCGCACCCATGGCCTGAGCCACGGCGTGCTGGTCCAGCCCAGTTTTCTCGGCACTGACAACCGCTACTTGCTCGACGCCTTGCGTCAGGCGCCAGAACAGTTGCGTGGCGTGGTGGTGGTCGATCGCAGCGCAGACCGCGCCACGCTGCAGGAGATGGACCAGCTGGGCGTGGTCGGCATTCGTTTGAACCTGATGGGCAAGGCGCTGCCGGACTTTTCCGATCCGCAGTGGAAAACCCTGTTCGGACACATCGCCGAGCTGGACTGGCATGTCGAGCTGCATCGCCATGTCGCGGACCTGCCGGGGTTGGTCCGCGCGCTGATGCCGTTCGGGGTGAAGATCGTGGTCGACCATTTCGGCCGACCGGACGCTCGTCTGGGTCTGGACCAGCCTGGCTTTCGGGAACTGCTCGAACTGGCGCTGGGCGGTCAGCTGTGGATGAAGGTGTCGGGCATTTATCGCCTCGAAGGCAACGAGCGACAGAACCTGACCTTTGCCCGCGAGGCCTTGCCGCTGCTGGTGCAGAGCTTCGGCCCGCAGCGCATGGTGTGGGGCAGCGACTGGCCGCACACCCAGCACGAAGGCACGGTGAGTTACCGGACGGTGACGGAGCAGTTGCACGCGCTGGAATGCTCGCCTCAGGTGATGCGTTCGCTGCTCATCGAGGCACCGCAGGTGCTGTTTGATTTCGCCCCGGTCGAGGCCTGATCAGGCGGTAATGCGCGGGGCAGGCGTCGGGCCGATCGGGGGCGCATCGTGCGGGAAGGCCAACCGTTCGGGCTTGCGCGGCCGGCGCTGGCGGATCAAGGGCGCATGAGCCGGTCATGACCGTCTCCGGGGCACTGGATCCTGATCCGTCTGGCGCTGGCGCCTTCCGGCACATTGCGCAGCAGGAACACGATCAGCAGGCCGTTTTCGAACGTCGCGCCCTGAACCTCAATGTGGTCGGCAAGATGGAACACCAGCCGAAACGCCCCGTGAGCGATGCCCTGATGCAGGTAGGTCGCACCTTCATCGCAGTGGGGGTTGCTTCCACAGACCGTGAGCACATCCTTTTCAAGCTTCAACTCAAGATCACTGGCGCTCAGCCCGGCCGCGGCAATCACGATCCGGTAATGGTCGCTGCCGTAGCGTTCGACGTTATGCGGCGGATAGCAAAGGGGTGTTTCGCTGTGCAGGGCAGATTCAAAGAATTCATTGAAGCGATCGAACCCCACGGATTGGCGGAACAGCGGCGCCAGTGCAGCAGTGGTGGCCATGTCAAAATCTCCTCAGCGTTTGCATGGTGATTAAGACGCGCGTCGTTTCTCGACGTCGCACTTAGCAGTTAGGCTCACCGGCTGGATTAATCAAGCGCCGCGCTGCAATCTCCCCTCAGATTTACGCTATCGGCGCGCAACATTCTGGCTATGCGCAGCCCAGGCGTGGCGCGTCGATTCCGTTGGTGCATCTTGCGTACGCCAGCCACCGCCTAATGCGACAGCCAGACCGACACTGGCCTGCAACCGGCTGGTGTCCACCGCCTGCAAGCGTCGTTGTGCGTCCAGGGCGGCGGTCTGGGCGGTCACCACATCCAGGTAATTCACAGCGCCTGCCTGATAGCTGCTGGTCGCCATGCGTTCGGCGCTGTTCGCGGCATCCACCGCGGCCTGTTGGTCCTGCGATTCCTGCTGCAAGTCCTTCAGTTGCCCCAGATTGTCTTCCACTTCACGCACCGCTTTGAGCACCTGGCTGTGGTACTGCGCGGCGGCTTCTTCAAACTCCGCCCTGGCCTGGCGTTCGTTGGCACTGCGCCGTCCGCCATCGAACAGCGGCAAATTGACCAGCGGTCCCAACGCCCAGTACCGATTGGCCGCAGCGAGCAGATTGCCGCTGCCCTGGGTCTGCCCGCCGAGCAGTCCGCTCAGGCTGAAATCCGGATACCACGCCGCCTTCGCCACGCCGATAGTGGCGTTGGCGGCGAACACCCGACGCTCTGCCGCGGCGATGTCCGGACGTTGCTGCAGCAGATCGCCGGGCAATGCTTGAGGGATGTCAGGCAGTTTCAACGGCTGTGCGTCATGCACCCGCGTGAATTCACTGGGCAGCACGCCCACCAGTTCGGCAATCGCGTGTTCGCTGAGGTCGCTCTGGGCGTTGACGTCGTCCAGCTGCGCCTGCGCTTGCGCCAGCTGGCTTTGCGCGCGGGTCAGGTCAAGTTGCGAGGCAATCTTGCCTTCATAGCGATCCCGGGTCAGCTGCAGCGCCTGGCCATAATCGTCGAGCGACGCCCTGAGAATCTTCGCCTGTGCATCCAGCCCGCGCGCCTGAACGTAAAGCGTTGCGAGCTGGCGTTGCAGGCTCAGCCGCGCGACCGCCAGATCATCGGCAGACGCCTGAGCCTGTGCATCGCCTGCGGCGACCTGATTGCGGATCCGGCCCCACAGGTCCATGTCGAAGCTCAGGCTGAGACCGGCCGTGTCGCTGTTGTAGATTGAAGGCTGCGTGGTGCCGCGCAGTGGTCGGCGATCCGACTGGCGCTGACGCAATGGCGCGACACTGGCCCCGACCTGCGGGAACAGCCCGGCATGCAACTGACTGGCGTAGGCCTGTGAAGCATCGTAATGCGCCAGCGCCGCAGCCAGATCAGGATTCGCCGCGAGCAACCGCTGTTGCAGGTCGTCGAGCTGCCGGTCCTCGAATACCTGCCACCACTGGCGCTGGAGCTGGTCGGCGGGCTGTGCAGGGTGCCACGGGCCTGCGTCCTCCTTGTAATGCGCCGGCAGCGACACCGTCGGCGTCTGATAGGCGGGCGCCAGCGAACAGCCCTGCAGGGTCATGGCGATGATCAGGGCCAGACTTTCAAGCCTTGGGCGCATGCTCACCTCCGGCATCGGCCATGTGTACGGGGTCGTTCTCGCGCAAGGCGTCGGGCGGGTTGTCGATCACTTTGTCGGAGGCGTGCAGGCCTTGATCGATCAACAGCCGGTCGCCCAGGTCCATGGCGATATGGATGTCGCGCAGGTGCACATGGTCTGCTGCATCGAGGGTGGCGACCTGTGTGCCTTTGGCCCGGAAGATCAGTGCGCTGGCGGGAATGCTGACGCCCCGACCGCCAGCCGCCACGGGCAGGGTCGCTTCGGCATAATCGCCGGGCAGCAGCGAACCGTCCGGATTGTCGGCCACGAACTGCGCGAGCAGGGTGCCTGAGCGCGGATCGACCGCGGTGGAGTCGCCCAGCAGCGTGGCGTGGTACGTCACCCCCGGATGCTCCGGAACGCTCAGTTGCACCTGCATCGCGGGATGGATGACGCTGGCGTAATTCTGCGGGATCGGCACGTACAGGCGCAGGCGGCGCGTGTCGGCCATGCTGAACAGCGGACGGCCGCCGCCATCGTCAGCCTTGATCAACTGGCCGATGTCGGTGTTGCGCGCGGTGATCGTGCCGCTGAAAGGCGCGCGAATGGTTTTGTAAGCCGCGAGGTCCGACAGGCGCTGACAGTCTGCTTCGGCGGCCTGAACATCGGCCTTTGCCGCCGTGGCCGCGGACACCTTCTCGTCGACTTCCTGTTGTGACACCGAATGGGTTGCAAGCAGATGCTGCCAGCGCTCGGCGGTGGTCTGGGCGATCCGTGCGTTGGCCTGTTGTTGGGCCAGGTGCGCGCGGGTCAGCGCCAGTTGCTGATCCAGTTCGGGGCTGTCGATGTGGGCGAGCACCTGACCGGCCTGAACCTGCGCACCGATGTCGGCGCTCCAGTCCTTGAGGTAGCCGCTCACACGGGCGTTGATCGCCGCGTTGCTCCAGGCTTCGAGTCGCGCCGGCAAGCGCAGGGTATCTCCTTGGGCATTCTGCGACGGTGAGACCACGGTGACCACCGGCACCGACTGGCGCTCGGTCCAGTCCGCGACGGCGTGTTCGTGGCGGGTGCGCGCGGCCAGGCCGTTGGCGACCAGCAGCGCGGCCAGCGTCAGGCCGCCGATCCCGGTCAGCATGAGGCGTTTGCGCGTAGGGACGTGTTCAGACGACATGGGGTGTTTCTCCATCGATGGCGCTTGCCGGGGTGTCGGCGGATTGAGGTTTCGAGTGGCGGTGCACGAGGCTGAACACCACGGGCACGAACAGCAGCGTGGCCGTGGTCGCCAGAATCAGACCGCCGATGACCGCGCGTCCCAGTGGCGCGTTCTGTTCCTGGGAAAGCGCCAGCGGCAGCATCCCGATGATCATGGCCAGCGCGGTCATGCACACCGGGCGAAAGCGTGTGTAACCCGCTTCCAGTGCAGCGAGCAGGGCATCGCCATGTTCGGCCAGACGTTCCCGGCAGAAGCTGACCACCAGAATCGAGTTGGCCGTGGCCACGCCCATGCACAAAATGGCGCCGGTCAGCGCTGGCACCGACAGCGACGGCCCGCTGAGGAACAGCATCCAGACGATTCCGGCCAGCGCCGCGGGCAGGGCGGTGATGATCACGAACGGGTCGACCCACGACTGGAAGTTGACCACGATCAGCAGATAGATCAGCACCACGGCACCGAGCAGGCCGAGGCTCAAACCGCTGAAGGCTTCGTGCAGCGCGTCGATCTGACCGTGCAGGCTCACCACGGCGCCTTTGGGCCGAAGCTGCGCCATGCCGTCGATGACCTTCTGCACATCGGCCGCCACGCCACCCAGATCACGTCCCTGAACGTTGGCAAACAGGTCCAGTGTCGGTTCGATGTTGTAGTGGGTGACCACTGCCGGGCTGTCCACTCGCTTGATCGTCGCCAGCCCGCCGAGAATCTGCGACTGGCCGTCACTGCCGGTGATCGGCAAGGCTTCGAGGGTTGGCAGGCTGTCCAGCCGGTATTGCGGCGTGGCGGCGACCACCGAGTACGACACGCCGTTTTTCGGGTTGAGCCAGTACGTCGGCGCCACCTGCGAAGTCCCGGCCAGGGAAGCGCCGAGGCTGGTGGTCACGTCTTTCTCAGTGATGCCCAGCTGCTTGGCGCGCAGGCGATCCACGTTCACTTGCAGCGACGGGTAACCGGTGGACTGCTGAATGCGCAAGTCGGCGATCCCGGGAACATGCTCAAGCCGCCGTTGCAGCTCCAGCGCATACGCGCGGTTGGCTTCGCCATTGGGGCCGGAGATCTTCACGTCCAGGGGCGCCGGATTGCCGAAGTTGAGAATCTGGCTGCTGATGTCCGCCGGCAGAAAGGCGAACTGGCTGCCGGGGAAGCTCTGCGGCAGGGCTTCGCGCAGGCGTTTGACGTAGTCGGCGGTCGGCGCGTGGCCTTCTTTGAGCGTCACTTGAATGTCGCCGTCCTGCGGGCCGATGGTGCCGCTGCTGCTGTAGGCCATGTCGATGCCGCTGAGGGGAATGCCGATGTTGTCGATCACCGTTTCCAGTTGGTCAGCGGGAATGATCTCGCGGATGCGCTGTTCGATCCGGTCAAACGCCGCTGCACTTTCCTCGATGCGTGTGCCCAGAGGCAGACGCACATGCATCGACAGCGCGCCCGCGTCGGTGGCCGGGAAGAAGTCCTCGCCCAGGCTTGGCAACAGCGCAAAACTGGCGAGCACACAGGCGAGAAAACCGAGGAGGAAGACCGTGCGACGCTTCAGCGCCAGCCCGAGCAGGCCGTGGTAGACGTCACGAATCGCCGAGAAGCGATGTTCGAACCCTTGCTGAAATCGCAGCGCGCTACGCAGGAAAATGTTGTGCTGACGGCCGTGCTGATCGCCTTCGTGATGGTTGATGAACGCATCTTCCGGATGGTGGCCGGGGCCGCCTTCCAGCGCATGGGGCTTGAGCAGAAACATCGCCAGCGTCGGCACCAGGGTGCGCGACAGCAGAAAGGAGCTGCCCATGGCGAAGATCACTGCCAGCGCCATCGGCCGGAACAGGTAACCGGCGATGCCCTGCAACATGAACATCGGCACGAAGACGATGCAGATGCACAGCAGCGAGACGAACGCGGGGCCGACGATCTGCCGCGCGCCATCCATGATCGCGTCCTTCACCGCCTTGCCCTGTTCCAGGTGCCAGTTGATGTTCTCGATCGTCACCGTCGCGTCATCCACCAGAATCCCCACCGCCAGTGCCAGGCCGCCAAGGGTCATGACGTTGAGTGTCTGACCGCTGAGCGACAGCAGTGCGATGGCCGACAGGACCGCCAGGGGGATCGATGCCGCGATGATCAGCGTCGAGCGCCAACTGCCGAGAAACAGCAGGATCATCACGCTGGTCAGCAGTGCGGCAATGATGCCTTCGCGGGCAACGCTGCCGACCGATTCCTTGACGAATACCGAGGCATCGCCGAGCAGGGACGTCTTGAGCGCCGGCGGCAGGGTTTCGTTGATCAGCGGCAGCATGTTGCGGATGTCGTCGACAATCGACAGGGTCGAAATATTGCCGTTCTTCAGCGCAGGCATGAGCACCGCGCGACGGCCGTCGACGCGCACGACGTTGGTCTGCGGCGGGGAGCCGTCGCGCACGTGGGCAACCTGGCCGATGGTGATCAGCGCGCCGTCCACGGTCTTGATCGGCAGGTCGTTGAGTTCGTCAATGGCCTTGGGGCTGTTGTTCAGCAGCACGGTGTATTCGTCGCTGCCCATCTTCGCCGTGCCCACCGGAATGATCTGATTGCCGGCAGCCAGGGCATTGCCCACGTCTTGCGCCGACAGGCCTTTGGCCGCCAGCGCCTGCGGGTCGAGGTCCAGGGTGATCTGACGCTGTCTGCCGCCCATCGGCGTCGGCATCGCCAGGCCCGGCACGGCGCTGAGCGGCAGACGGATGCTGTTCTGCACCAGGTCGCGGATCCGCGCTTCCGACAGCGTCGGGCTGGAAAACGCCATCTGCAGGATCGGCACCGTCGAGGCGCTGTAATTGAGGATCAGCGGCGGCGTGATGCCGGCCGGCATTTGCTTGAGCACGGTCTGCGACACTGCCGTTACCTGGGCGTTGGCCGTCCGGATATCGACGCCCGGCTGGAAGAAAATCTTGACGATGCCCATGCCCGGCAACGATTGCGACTCGATGTGCTCGATGTCGTTGACCGTGGTGCTGAGCGAGCGCTCGTAGGTGTAGATCACCCGACCGGCCATGGCATCGGGCGACAGGCCGGCGTATTGCCAGACCACCGCGACCACCGGAATGCCGATGTCGGGGAACACATCGGTCGGCGTCTTCACGGCCGCCATCGGCCCGACGATACAGATGAAAATCGCCAACACGATGAACGTGTATGGCTTGAGCAATGCAGTCTTGACCAGCCCGAGCATGCCGGAAACCTCCCATTTCGAATCAGCGCAGTCTTGTTGCGCCGACCTAACAGGCAGCTTTCGAGCGAATGAACAAATAGTTAGTCCGGTGCACAAGGAGCTTTCATGGGGGATTCATTTGTTGTTCATGCGGGCGCCGCGCAGCCTTGGCCCCATCGAAATTCACCCTGCGCCACAGGGACTTTTTCAACTGCCGAGGTAGGTGTTCATGAAAGCCAGATCGTTGTTGCTCATCCCCATGTTAGGACTCGTCAGCGTGCTTTCCGCGTGTGCCGGGCCCATGCCCAAAGCCGACCCGAGCGAGGCATGGATCGGCCTGCAGGAAGAGCCTTCCGGGGTATTGATGGCCGAGGATCTGGACGGCAAGCGCCTGAATGACGGCCGCTATTTCGAAGTCAGACCCGGCGCCCACACCCTCGACCTGGACCTGATCGTGGAGCGGGGCGGGGACGACGGGCAAATGAATTGCGAGACGGGCATTCGCTTCGGCCAGTTCAAAGCGGGCGAGCATTACACGCTGGTGGAATCGAGCCTGGGCGAAGAGTACCGGGTGAAGCTCGAAGACTCGCAGGGGCACCAGATTGGGCGCAGCAAGGATTTCACCTGTATGCCGGGGTGATGGGAAAGCTGGTTTGTGATCCGGGCTAATGTCGCTGCAGGGGCAGGTGCACGATCCAGGTGGGAGGAGCTTGCTCGCGAAGACTGAATTCCCACCGCCGCACGCCTGCCGGATGCACCGGCCTCTTCCCGGCTGAAGCCGGTCCTACAGACGCCGCACACCTGCCGGATGCACCGGCCTCTTCCCGGCTAAAGCCGGTCTTACAGAGGCCGCACGCTTGCCAGATGCGCCGGCCTATTCCCGGCTGAAGCCGGTCCTACAGACGCCGCACGCCTGCCGGATGCACCGGCCTCTTCCCGGCTGAAGCCGGTCCTACAGACGCCGCATGCCTGCCGGATGCCCCGGCCTCTTCCCGGCTGAAGCCGGTCCTACAGGCGCCGCATGCCTGCCGGATGCACCGGCCTCTTCCCGGCTAAAGCCGGTCCTACAGACGCCGCGAGTTTTTCGTAGGACCGGCTTTAGCCGGGAAGCCGTTGGGTTTTTCGCATTTTCCTGTGCGATATCTCGGCAGGATTCCGGATATGTGAATGCTTCCCCTCGCATCCTGTTTCATTTTGTGACGTCGAATAGGCGCAGTCCAAAGCCTCGCCAATACTGCGCGGGGGCGGAACATTCCCATACGTGGATTCGTGGATCAATACTTCGCCGCCCGGGAGGTGGTGAATCGTTTGAAATACGAGTTTGGCCATGCAGTGACCGTCGATATCTTTATCAAGAACCGTGATGGTTCCACCAAGTCCTACCGCCAGAACATTCAGCAAATTGACTCTCATGTACCCGAAACCTATGATCGGGCATCGCTTGAGTGCACGCTCAACTCCAGGAGGTTTGGATAATGGCTGCTCCACAAAAACTCAAAACAGTGAAGTCGACGCCGTTTTCCGACTTCGTCCGCAACGCCACTTTCGAGGAGAAGGAGCGCGTTTACCTGGAGGTCATGGAGAAAGCCTGGGCGCGGCAGGAAAAGATCATCGAACAAGCCCGAAAAATGTAACGCCCCCCAATGACAAAGCCGCCCCTGAGGCGGCTTTGTTGTATCACCCCAACGCCAACACCTGCCGACATTCCAGCACCAGGCTTGCGCCACCGGAGGGGCTGTTGCCGATGCGCAGTTTGAAGCCGTGCAGGTTGACGATCGCCGCGACGATGGACAGCCCCAGGCCGAAGCCGCTTTGCTGATTGCCTGTCTCGCTGCGGTAGAAACGCTTGAAAACCGCTTCGCGTTCGGCGTCGGGGATGCCGGGGCCGGTGTCCTGTACTTCGATGAACGTGGTGTCGCCTTCGGCCCGGGCGATGACCAGCACCTGGCCGCCCGGCGGGGTGAATTTGATCGAGTTGCTGAGCAGGTTCGACAGGGCTTCGAACAGCAGCGCGCGGTCGCCCACTACCGGCGGCAGGTATTCGGCGACTTTCAGTTGCAGCGAGACGCGGCCTTCCTCCGCCAGCGGCAAGTAGAAATCATGCAGTTCCTGCAGTAACGGCAGCGGATCCAGCTGGCCGAAGGCCGAGCGACGCTGATGATCTTCCAGCTCGGAAATCCGCAACAGGCCGCGAAAGCGCGCCATCAATGTATCGGCGTCGGCAATGACCTGGGCCATTTGCTCGCCTTGGGCGGAGTCTTCCGGCGATTGCTGCTGAATCCGGTAAAGCTGCGCGCGCAGGCGGGTCAGGGGCGTGCGCAGGTCATGGGCGATGTTGTCGCAGACGCCTTTGACCTCGTTCATCAACCGCTCGATGCGGTCGAGCATGGCATTGACGATGTCGGCGAGCATGTCCAGCTCGTCACGTCGATCGGACACCGGCAGGCGTCGGGTCAGGTCGCCGGTGACGATGGCTTCCGCGCTCGCCTGAATCGCACCGATGCGCCGCAGCGGCCGACGTCGCAGCAAATGCCAGCCCGCAGCGCCCGGGATGATCGTCAGTGAGATGCCCCACAGCAGCGCCCGCAGGATCAGCGTGGTCACGGCGAACAGCGAGCCGTTGTCGCGCACCAGCACCAGCCAGCGTTCATCGAGCGTGTGAATGGCCACCGCATCGCAGCTGGCACGGGGCAGATCGGGGTCGTCAGAGTCGATGCAGGTGTCCAGTTCCTGAATCTCGCCGGTAAGCTTCAGGCCCTCGGGAATCTCGCGGATTGGCCCGCTGATGGGTTTCAGGTCTTTGTCGAAAAGCCCGTAGGCGTCGACCGAGCGCATGTCGAACTTGTCGCTGGTGGCCAGTGCGTCATCGAGCTGCGCGCCTTCGAACCGGGAAAACAGCTGCTGGCGCTGCATCAGCGAATGGCGGGCGAGGGTGTTCAGATAACTGGTGACTTCCCAGTACAGCACCCCCATGAGGATGCTGCTCCAGGCCACGAACAGAAAACTGTACAGCGCCAGCAGTCGGCTGCTGGAGGAGCGCCAGCCCTTAGACGGGTTCGGCAATGACATAACCTGAGCCTCGAACGGTACGTATCAGCGGCGTCAGGGTAGGAGGATCGATTTTCTTGCGCAAGCGACCGATGTGCACATCGATGAGGTTGGTGCCGGGGTCGAAGTGATAACCCCAGACTTCCTCGAAAATCATCATGCGGGTGATGATCTGGCCGCTGTTGCGCATCAGGAATTCCAGCAGCTTGTATTCGGTGGGCAGCAGGTTCAGCGGCTGGCCGGCGCGGCTGGCTTCGCGGGTGATCAGGTTGAGCTCCAGATCGGCGACCCTGAGCATGGTTTCCGCCTGAGTAACGGGGTTGCTGCGGCGCAGCAGGACCTCGACACGAGCAGCCATCTCGTCGGACGCAAACGGTTTGGAGAGGTAGTCGTCACCCCCGGCGCGCAGGCCGCGGACCCGTTCATCGACGTCGGACAGGGCACTGATCATCAGGATCGGCGTGGCAATGCCCAGTGCGCGCATGGTCGTGACAATCGCCAGGCCGTCGACCTCCGGCAGCATGCGATCCAGGGTGATCAGGTCGTAATCTCCGCTCACCGCGCGCACCAGGCCTTCGCGGCCGTTGTCGACCCAATCCACCTGAAGCCCGTGGCTGCTTAACTCAGCCACGATTTCCTTGGCAGTGACGGCATCGTCTTCGATTGTCAGGATTCGGGTCATTGGATGTCTGAACCACGTAGTGACTGAAGGCCATATTTTGCCTTTAAACGTAGCCAAAATTTCTTAAAAATAATTTAAGAAGGGCGAAGGGCATTGTTTTCAGCTCAACACAGGGTCCTGCGACTCTGCGTCGTCATACGCCCTTGCGTTCGTTGCCTTCCCGATCCTGCCCCGTGGGGTGCTTGCGCTGCGCCCCTTGCTTCTTCGGCGCGCCGCTCTCGCTGCGAATCTGCGCATGGCTGATCAACGCGAAGATGAAGCTGCCACCGATGATATTGCCGGCCAGGGTCGGGCCTGCGAACACCATCCAGAACTCCCTCCAGCTCAGCTCACCGGCGAAGACCAGGTACGACACTTCCGCCGAACCCACGACGATGTGGGTGAAATCGCCCAGTGCCATCAGGTACGTGATCATCACGATGATCACGATCTTGGCGTTCTCCATCGACGCAATCATCCAGACCATCGTCGCGATCATCCAGCCTGAAATGATGCCCTTGGCAAACATCGTGTTCACATCGTTTTCCATGACCTTGCGGCCGATCTCGAGGAAAGCCGCGTCAGTCTTTGGATCGAATATCGGCAGATGGAGCATGACGTAGGCCACCAGCAGGGTGCCGCACAGGTTGCCCACCAGCACCACGCTCCACAGCCGGAACAGGCGACCGATATTGCTCAGGGTGAACTTGGTCATCACCGGCAGAACCGCCGTGATGGTGTTTTCCGTGAACAGTTGCTGACGTGCCAGGATCACCGCCAGAAAGCCTGCGCTGTAACCGAAGCTGGCGATGGCCTTGAAACCTTCGCCGTCGGGGAGTCTGGAATTGAGCAGCCCCATGGCCATCAGCGAAAGGCCCATGGTCAGACCTGCTGCCAGTGCGGACCAGAACAGCGCCGCGACGTTGCGCTCGAGTTCCTGATCGCCCTGCATGCGGATCGTCTCGTGCAGAACGGCGGCCCGGGGCGGCTGGTTTTCATCGATATCGCGTTCTTCTTCGGGCGTCAGGCCGGGGGTTTTGCCGTCTTGTTCAGTGTCCATGCTGCTTCTCTTGGGTAGTCTGGCGGTTTGCTGAGGGAAACGGTCAGTTTTTTCGGTGTACCTGCTGCGCCGTGCTGTTGGTTGAGACACAATCCGCTCCCCGTCGTTCGCCCATGCGCGGCGGCCTTTTCATTGATTCGGGAGACCCCGCCGTGACCCTTCATATTCGAGACGCTAGCCGCGCCGATGCCGCCGTGATTCTGGGCTTCATCACCGAGCTTGCGATCTACGAAAAAGCCGAGCACGAGGTCAAGGCCAGCGTCGCCGACATCGAGCGCAGCCTGTTTGACGAGCCGTCTCCGGCCAAGGCGCTGATTTGCCTGCTGGACGACCAGCCCATCGGTTTTGCGGTGTATTTCCTCAGCTACTCGACGTGGCAGGGCCGCAAGGGGCTGTACCTGGAAGACCTGTTCGTGTCTGCCAGCCAGCGCGGGATTGGCGCGGGCAAGCAACTGCTGCGGCATCTGGCGAAGATCGCCCATGACACCGGATGCGGTCGTTTCGAATGGAGCGTGCTGGACTGGAACCAGCCCGCGATCGATTTCTATAAATCGATTGGCGCCGAGCCGCAGGACGAGTGGGTGCGGTATCGGATGGAAGGGGAAGGACTGAAGCGGTTTGCGTTGGGGCAGGATTGACGAAGAGTTATCGTTTAAATCAGATCCTGTAGGAGCGTGGCTTGTCCCGCGAACGGCTGCGCAGCGGACGTAAAACCTGTTTCCACGGTGTGTCTGATACACCGAGCAGTCTGGTTTTACTGCCACTTCGCGCCAGTTCGCGGGACAAGCCACGCTCCTACAAAGCAAGCGCGTTGATGTTCAAAAGCGGGTTCAGCCAGTCACATCAGCACTATCAATCCGCACCACACCCGCTGCCGTCAGGTCCTGCCACGCCTTTTCCAGCGACCCGCCGAGGTCGATCGCCTTGCACGCGTCAGCGATCACCCACGTGTTGAACCCGGCCGCTCGCGCATCCAGCGCCGACCACGCCACACAGAAATCCAGCGCCAGACCGACCACGAACACGCTGTCGATGCCGCGCTCCTTCAGGTAGCCGGCCAAGCCGGTCTGGGTGCTGCGGTCTGCTTCGACGAATGCCGAATAGCTGTCGATGCCGGCATTGCAGCCCTTGCGCAGGATCAATTGGGCATAAGCGATGTCGAGGTCGGCGTGCAGCCGGGCGCCCTGCGTGCCTTGCACGCAATGGTCAGGCCACAGCGTCTGCGCGCCGTAAGGCAGGGTGATGCTGTCGAACGGGCTGCGCCCGGCATGGCTCGATGCGAAGGAAATATGTCCGGCAGGGTGCCAGTCCTGGGTGATCACCACGTTGCGAAACTGCGCGCCGAGGCGGTTGATCAGCGGCACCAGCGCATCGCCCTCGGCCACCGCAAGCGCGCCGCCGGGCATGAAGTCGTATTGCATGTCGATGACCAGCAGCGCAGCACGCGGGTCGCCGGGCAACAGGTCGAGGGAAGTAGTCATCCTCTGAGTCCTTGAGCAGTGTCTGGAAACACCGCCATTGACGCACAGGCCCGCGCGGGCCGGTATTCACGTCAGTGGCGGCCGGTTCGTCAGGCGAAGACGCGGATCGGCTTGCCGGCATGCCAGGCCTGGATATCCTCGATCATCTGGCTGAAGAACATCTGGTAGTTGTTCTGAGTGACGTAGCCAACGTGCGGCGTTGCCAGCAGATTCGGCAGGCTGCGGAACGGATGGTCCTTGGGCAGCGGCTCGATACCGAAGACGTCCAGCGCCGCGCCGGCGATCTTCTTCTGCTGGAGAACTTCGATCAGGGCTTCTTCGTCGACAATCGGGCCGCGCGCGGTGTTGACCAGATAGGCCGTCGGCTTCATGCGATTCAGGGATTGCGCGTCCACCACACCGCGGCTGCGGTCGCTGAGCACCAGATTGACCGAAATCACGTCCGACTGCTCGAACAGTGCCTGCTTGCTGACGTAAGTCACGCCGTGCTCGGCAGCGCGCTCGGCGGTGAGGTTTTCACTCCAGGCGATCACCTTCATGTCGAACGCCTGGGCGTAACGGGCGATCTTCTGGCCGATGCTGCCCAGACCCACGATGCCCAGCGTCTTGCCGTACAGGTCGCTGCCGATGCCGATCTGCCAGTTTCCGGCGCGCAGCGAATTGGCCTCGTCGACGATGTTGCGCGTCACCGCCATGATCAGCGCCCAGGTCAGCTCGGGCGCTGCATATTTGTAGCTGTCAGTGCCCACGACCGTGATGCCCAGACGCGCTGCGGCCTTGAGGTCCAGCGCGGCATTACGCATGCCGCCGGTGACCAGCAGCTTCAGATCGGGCAGTTGGCTGAGCAGGGCGTCGTCGAAGATCGTGCGCTCGCGCATCACGCAGATCACATCGAAATCTTTCAGGCGGGCAACCATCGTCGCGGTGTCGGCAGGATAGTCGTGGAGGAACGTGACGTTGCCGATCGGCTTGAGGGCTGTCCAGTCCACCACGTCTTGTGCAACGGATTGCCAGTCATCGAGTACGGCAATTCTCAGCGCGGAATCCTGAGTCATCTATCTAGGCCTCGTTCAAGGAGCACATTGGATTTGTGGCGCTCACAGTACGCCTGAGCAAATGTTGGAGCGAATTTTTTCGCGATGAGAGGGTGCAGGCAACAGGGGGATGCAAGTGTTCCGGCGTCTTGCGAAGCGGGTCAGTTGAACAGACCGGCGGCAATGTTGATCGAGAACCCGAGTATCGAGGTGTTGAACAGGAAGCCGATCAGCGACTGCGCCAGCACCACTTTTCGCAAGCTTCGGGTGGCAACGCCGACGTCTGAAGTCTGCACGGCAACGCTGATGGTGAAGGAGAAGTAAAGGAAATCCCAGTAATCAGGGTTCTGCTCGCCGTCGGCGAAGCGCAGGGCGGCCTTTTCTCCGTTCCAGGTGTAGAACATCCGCGCATAGTGCAGGCTGAACACCACGCCGGTCAGCAGCCACGAACCGATAATCGTGAAGCCGGTAAACGCGTAATGCAGCGCCTTGTCGCTGGGTGTCATGCCCTTGATACCGGCCAGCTCCAGAACGATGGCGGCCAAGCTCGCAAGCGCCGCAACGCTCACCACCATCAGCACCAGACCGGCGTTTTCGTCTTCGACTTCGGCGATGCGTCTGACGTCTTCGGCATTGGATTTGAACGTGCGCTGCATGATCAGGATCATGTAGATCCACCCGGCCACGTTCCACGCAATCAGGCATTTGCTGGTCAGTGTGATGTCGGGTGCGACGAATGAAGCGGCGATCCCGGCGGCAATACCGAGCCCGGTGGCGATGGTCAGGCGAGGATGAGTCTGGGTGAGATGGGACATGGACGGCGTCGCAGCAGTGGAATGGGCAAACCATAGCATGCGGTGATGGCACCGGCGGGTGAAGAAAAACGGCGCGCAAGGGGTTACGCGCCGGTCGCCAGTCGGCAATTTACGTGGATCGGTTCAAGCGGGCGGGCAGGCCGGGTTCAGCGAACCAGGCACGGCTGCTTGTTGTTGAATTTCCAGTCTGGAACGAGGAACTGCATGGCCACGCTGTCATCGCGCGCGCCCAGGCCCATGCCTTTGTACAGCTCATGCGCCTTGGCCACCTGGTCCATGTCGATTTCCACGCCCAGCCCCGGCTTCTTCGGCACTTGCACGTTGCCGCCGATGATCTGCAACGGCGCTTTGGTAAGACGCTGACCGTCCTGCCAGATCCAGTGCGTGTCGATCGCGGTAATGTTGCCCGGCGCAGCGGCGGCAGCGTGGGTGAACATCGCCAGAGAGATGTCGAAGTGGTTGTTGGAATGCGAGCCCCAGGTCAGGCCCCATTCGTTGCACATCTGCGCCACGCGCACCGAGCCTTGCATGGTCCAGAAGTGCGGGTCCGCCAGCGGGATGTCCACCGACTGCAACTGGATCGCGTGGCCCATCTCGCGCCAGTCGGTGGCGATCATGTTCGTGGCCGTGCGAAGGCCGGTGGCGCGGCGGAATTCGGCCATCACCTCGCGTCCCGAGTAACCGTTTTCCGCACCGCACGGGTCTTCGGCGTACGCCAGCACCTTATGTTGATCACGGCACAGACGGATGGCCTCTTTCAGCGACCAGGCGCCATTCGGGTCAAGGGTGATGCGCGCTTTCGGAAAACGCTCGGCCAGCGCGGTCACCGCTTCGATTTCCGCATCGCCGCTGAGCACGCCGCCCTTGAGCTTGAAGTCCTCGAAACCGTATTGCGCGTACGCAGCCTCGGCCAGACGCACCACGGCTTCCGGGGTCAGGGCCTCCTCGTGACGCACGCGAAACCAGTCGTTCTCGGCGTCGTTTTCCGTGCGGTAGGGCAGGTTGGTTTTCTTCTGGTCGCCGACGTAGAACAGGTAACCGAGCATTTTCACCTGGTCGCGTTGCTGGCCTTCGCCGAGCAGGGCCGCCACCGGCACTTCCAGGTGCTGGCCAAGCAGGTCGAGCACCGCCGCTTCGATGCCCGTCACTGCGTGAATCGTGATGCGCAGGTCGAACGTCTGCAGGCCACGACCGCCGGCATCGCGTTCAGCGAAGGTGCGGCGCACGTCATTGAGAATTTTCTGATAGTTGCCAACGGTGCTGCCGACGACCAGCGAGCGGGCGTCTTCCAGGGTCTGACGAATTTTCTCACCGCCTGGAATCTCGCCGACGCCGGTGTGCCCGGCGTTGTCCTTGAGGATGACAATGTTGCGGGTGAAATAAGGCCCGTGGGCGCCGCTCAGGTTGAGCAGCATGTCGTCATGGCCGGCAACCGGAATGACCTGCATCTCGGTGATGACGGGAGTGCTGCCGGAGTTCTGTGTGGTCATGGCTAAATCCTTAGTGGTACGTGAAGCCGTAGCAACGAGGTTTCAGGGATCAGGAATGGCTGGCGGTTGCGCTGACTTTTTCGACCGGCACGGCACCGGGCTTTGGCGTCGTGCGCACGGTGAATACCAGAATCGCGGCGATGATCGAGGTCGCGGTCAAGCCGTAGAGGCCGCCCTGGATGGAGCCGGTCTGCTGTTCGAGGATGCCGAAGGTGGTCGGCGCAACGAAGCCGCCAAGGTTGCCCACCGAGTTGATCAACGCGATGACGCCTGCGGCGATGCGTGCATCCAGGTAGCCCTGCGGGATCGGCCAGAACAGCGACGAAGCCGATTTGAAGCCCATGGCCGCGAAGCAGATGGCGATGAACGCGAAGACCGGGCCGCCGGTGGTGGACATGAACATCCCTGCGGCTGCAATCAGCAATGCCGTCGCGACCCATGCCTGCTGATGCTTCCACTTGGCCGACAATGAGGCGAAGCCGTACATGCAGACGATGGCGATGAACCAGGGAATCGAGTTGAACAGGCCGACCTGGAAGTCGGTCAGATCGCCCATTTTCTTGATGATGCTGGGCAGCCAGAACGTCGCGGCATAAATGGTCAGCTGGATGAAGAAATACATCAGGCAAAACAGGATGATCTGCGGATCCTTGAGCAGCTTGCCAATGGTCAGCTTGACGGGGCTTGCGGCCTCACGGGCACGCTGTTCGGCGTCGATGGCCTCGACCAGCGCGTCCTTTTCGGCGGCGCTCAGCCACTTGGCATCGTGGGGTTTGGAGTCCAGCCAGAACCAGACGAAGAAGCACAGGCCGACCGAGAACATCCCTTCAATGAAGTACATCCACTGCCAGCCGTGCATGCCCAGGCCTTCGATCTGCAGCAGCAGGCCGGAAAGCGGTCCGGAAATCAGCGAGGCGAATGCCGAGCCGCTGAGGAAGATCGCAATCGCCTTGCCCCGTTCGACGCTTGGCAGCCAGCGGGTGAAGTAATAGATCACCCCGGGGAAGAACCCTGCCTCGGCCACACCCAGCAGAAAACGCAGGATGTAGAAATGGGTTTCGGTCTGGATGAACGCCATGCCGGCCGCCACCAGACCCCAGGTCAGCATGATGCGGGTCAGCCAGATGCGTGCGCCGACCTTCTGCAAGAGGATGTTGGAGGGGACTTCGAACAGCGCGTAAGCGATGAAGAACAAGCCGGCGCCAAAGCCGTAGGCGGCGGCGCCGATGCCCAGGTCATGTTCCATGTGACTACGTACGAAGCCGATATTGACCCGGTCGATGTAGTTGACGATGAACATGATGACGAACAGCGGCAGGATGTGCCGTTTGACTTTCGAGACCGCCGACAGCAAGACGGAATCGTCCGCGTCATGCACCCGAGATGAGGATGTATTCACTCTGATTAACTCCCACTGATTATTTTTATGCGGGTTGGAGCTTCTGTGTGTGACAAGGTGTGTGCGCCTTGTTGTTAGTCATCATACAAGTAAGGGCGTCTTCCGCAACCGGTTTTACCGGGCTTGCAGGAATTTTTTTGCCGGAATAATCTTGCTTGTCTGACAAGTTGGATGAGTGCCTCTCAGCCTTGAGAAGCCCTGCTTTGCGGGGGTCGGGCCTTGCGCCGAGCGCTTGCTGCTATTCGCAATCGACGGTTGAACCAGCCGGTCGAGCCCGGAAAAATACAAGTGCGCTGGATGCGGTTCCGGCGTGAAATCTGCCACTGATCGGACAACCTCCATGCCGACGCCAGCGTATGTTGCTCCGAAAAGACGCCAGCACAACCTCGCCACTGACCTGGTCACCGATCTGAGTCAGCGGATCCTGATGGGCAGCATCGCGCCGGGTGCCAAGCTGCCGTCCGAGAGCGAAATCGTCCGCGAGCATGGCGTCAGCCGGACAGTCGTGCGCGAAGCCATTTCCAAGTTGCAGGCTTCAGGGCTGGTGGAAACCCATCAGGGCAAGGGCACCTTCGTGTTGCCACGTTCGGAGCAGAGCGGCTTGCACCTGAAAATGGAGACCGTGTTCAGCGTGCGGCACATCATCGAACTGCGCATGGGGCTTGAAACCCAGGCCGTTGCCCTGGCGGCACAGCGTCGTACTCAGGAGCAATTGGTGGCGATGCGCGGGGCGCTCGATGACTATCAGGATCTGCTCGCCAAGGAGGACAGCTGCGTGGAAGCAGACCGGCGCTTTCATCTGCTGATCGCCGAAGCGACAGGCAACCCTTATTTCGTCGAAATCCTGCAGAACCTCGGCAACGCCGTCATTCCGCGCAGCCGCATCGCCTCGAGCGAGCGCGCAGGGTCGAGCCTCACTCACCATGCTTACCTGGCGAACCTCGAACACGAGGCGATCCTGGCCGCCATCCGCCGCCAGGACCCCGACGCTGCACGCGCCGCCATGTGGACACACCTGAGCAACAGCCGCGAACGGCTGGCACCTGTGGAATAAGGGAAATCAGCCTTCCCGGCTAAAGCCGGTCCTACGGAAAGGTTGCCGCGGCTGTAGGACCGCCTTCAGCCGGGAAGAGGCCGGTGCATCCGACGGATTATTCAGGACCTGTCCCCAGAACCCCAGCCATGACGCCTGTCTGCCATTCGAAATACGGGTTGTAGGTCAGGCGGGCAAACACTTTGCCCGGTTCGCGGTGGCCCCAGTCGGAGTACCACACGGGCTCGCCGTTCAGGCATTTGCGCATGGCTTCGGTTTCCTGGCCGTTCCAGCAGATCCTCTGGTTGCCGTCCTTGCCGTAGAGAGGGTCGTCCGGGGAGAACATCAGGCCCATGTGCGAGAACTGGGCGATGCGGTACGCCGGCAGGAAGTCATTGCGCACCAACACCCGAGGCGTTTTCGCCGCCGTGGCCGGGTTGTCGCCGTACCAGATGAGGCGGCTGTCGGGATGGTTGAAGCGTGTGTTGAAGGTGTCCAGCACGAAAGCGGTGTCGAGCACCGAGTCGTGCTGGGTGATGGCGACAAACACCGGCTTGTCGTAAGGCGCCTGTTTCAGATGCTTCTGCGCCAGCAGCGCGCTGCGATAGAACTGCGCGAAGCCATTGGTGGGCACGTTCAAGTAGCGCACCGGCGTTTGCATGGGTCGTACGCCGTCGTCGGGCTTGGCCAGCCAGGGGCGGAACCAGCCGATGTATTGCGTGAGCCAGGCGTAGGTGTTTTCGGGTTTGAACGCAGGAGAAAACAGCACCAGCCCGGCGATTTCCGGGTGTTCATAGGCGTAGTCGAGCACCAGATTGGCGCCGGTGGAGAACCCGCCCAGGTACACCGTCGGGACCTCGCGCTGCAGAATCTGCGTCTGTTCGCGCACCACTTGCTGCCATTGCCCCAGCGCGACGTCGAGCATGTCGGCCGGCTTGCTGCCGTGCCCCGGCAACAGCACCGTGCGCACCAGGAAACCCTGTCGGGCGAGCTGCTGGCCGACATCGTTGAACGACCACGGCGAGTCGCCCAGGCCATGTACCAGCAAGATGCCGCGCGTGGGCGCTGCGTCGGGACGCCATTCGTGGGGCGCATTCCACTCGATCTCGGCAGCATGATCGTCGGTCTGGAAGGTGCGGTTCTGCTGCATCCAGGCGATGGTCTGCTGGCGGTAGTCGGCGAAGCTCGCCTGACCCAGAGGCACCTCGCCGGAGGCGCAGGCCTGCAAGGTCAGGGCGCTTAGAAGCAGTGCTGAACGGCAGAGAAGGGCGCGCACGATGGGCTTTGGCATAGGGGAACGGCTGGCTCGACATGTCGAAAAAAGATTTGGCACTGTGCCATGGCTGGCGTGCGCTGGGTATCTGCAGGCTCGCCATCGGGGCAGGAACTTCACGCAAAAATCAGGCAGACTCCGCTGACTTATAAAAATCACAGCGTGATGTGTATGAACGCTCAGTCACTGTTTTCAATGGAAGCACGCCATGTTCGCCCTTGATCATGCCCTGGCGCAGGACATCGTCGATCGTGCGATGGCGATCCTGCCGTGCAACGTCAACGTGATGGACTACCTGGGCATCATCATCGGCAGCGGTGAGGCGGAGCGTCTGTATACGCGTCACGAAGGGGCGCAGCTGGTGTTGGCCAACCGCCGCGTGGTGGAAATCGATTCGCATACCGCCAGACAACTTAACGGCGTGCGACCGGGGGTGAACCTGCCATTGATGCTCGATCATCAACTGGTGGGCGTGTTGGGCATCACCGGCGAACCGGACCAGGTGCGGGTGTACGCGGAGCTGGTGAAAATGACCGCGGAAATGCTCATGGAGCATCGGCGCCAGCAGGCCGATCAGCAATGGCGCCATCAGCGCAGCGAGGACCTGCTGTCGCGCCTGCTGCTGGGCGACAGTGCCGCGCACCTGATTGTCGAAGCCGAGCAACTGGGTCTGCAGCCACAGCTGCCGCGCCAGGCCGTCCTGCTTGAGCTGCCGCCGGAGTCCAGTCATGCCGGTCAGGTGGCCGCATGGCTCAACGGACGGTATGCCAACAGTTGGTGCGTGTCCTGCGAGCCGGGCCTGATCTACTGGTGCCGCGCTGCCGGCAAGGACCGTGACGATGCGTTGCTGCTGGAGCAGTTCGACGAACAGGGCTGGCCGATGCAACGCATGCTGACGGTCGAGCCTTCGACGGATCTGGCCACACTGCGCAACGCCTGTGCCGCCGCCCGTGACCTGCTCGATTACGCCCGGCACATTCAGCCGCAGCTTAAATTGCTGCGTCTGGCCAGTCATCGCCTGGCCGTGTTGTTCTGGCGCAACCGCCATGACTGGCTGGCCGAAGGCGTCGCCGAACCGATCGCGCGCCTGCAGGGCAACGTGCAATTGCTCGAAACGTTACGGGCATGGTTCGACTACAGCGGCGAAAGTCAGGCCTGCGCCGATGCGCTGGGCATCCATCGCAACAGCTTGCGTTATCGCCTGGAGAAGATCGCCGAGGTCAGCGGTTGCGACCCGTATCGCACCGGCGACTTGCTGCGCTTGTACCTGGGCATGCAGATGGTGCCTCGCTGAGCCAGGCGTGCCGCGTGGAGAGGCGATTACAGGTCCATCGCCTCGACCACTTCGACCCGTCCGCGCACGCGCTTTATCCACCTGCGCGCAAGCCCCAGCGTTTTTTGTTCGGATGAACAACGCGCCGACACGCCGATTGTGCGAAGGTCAGGCGGAATGTCCTGAAGATAATGAGAAGATCGCGATCATCGGATAAGGAGAACAACATGAAAATCGTCATCGCCCCGGATTCCTTCAAGGACAGCCTGAGCGCCCAAGGCGTGGCGCAGGCCATCGCCAGCGGGCTGCGAGAAGTGTGGCCGCAGGCCAGTCTTATCGAATGCCCCATGGCGGACGGCGGCGAAGGCACCATCGAAGCGGTACTGGCCGCCTGCGATGGCCAGTGGATGACGCGTCAGGTCAGCGGGCCGCTTGGCCAGCCGGTGCAGGCGCAGTGGGGCTGGCTGGCGCAGACACGCACCGCGATCATCGAAATGGCCATGGCCAGCGGACTGCAGCTGTTGGCGCTCGAGGAGCGCGATGCCACCGTGACCAGCACCTACGGCACCGGCGAGCTGATCAGCGCGGCGCTGGACGCAGGCGCGCAGCGCATTATTCTGGCGATCGGCGGTTCGGCCACCAACGATGCGGGCACCGGCATGCTGGCCGCCCTGGGCGCACGTTTCCTGGACAGCGACCACCAGGCCCTGCCAGCGGGTGGTCTGGCGCTGGCGCAAGTTGCACATATCGATCTGCAGGGCCTGGACTCACGGGTTAAAGGCGTGCAGTTCGAGGTGGCCGCCGATGTCAACAACCCGCTGTGCGGGCCCCACGGCGCATCGCATATCTTCGGCCCGCAGAAGGGCGCGTCCACCGAGCAAGTGCTGGCGCTGGACGCTGCGCTGGCGCATTTCGCCGAGTGCTCAAAGGAGGTGCTGGGCAAGGACGAGAGCGAGTACCCCGGCAGCGGCGCCGCCGGTGGCATGGGCTTCGCGGCCAGGGCCTACCTGAACGCATCGTTCCGTCCGGGCGTTGAAGTCGTGGCGGACCTGACCGGGCTGGAAGCGGCCCTCGAAGGTGCCGATCTGGTCATCACCGGAGAAGGGCGTTTCGATGCGCAGACCTTGCGAGGCAAGACGCCGTTTGGCGTGGCCAGAATCGCCCGACGGCGCAACGTGCCAGTGATCGTGCTGGCCGGAACCCTGGGTGATGGCTACGCCGACCTTTACGAGCACGGCATCAGCGCCGCGTTTGCCCTGACCAGCGGCCCGATGACCCTGGATCAGGCCTGCCGTGACGCCGCCGTCCTGCTGCACGATCGTGCTCGGGATCTGGCGCGGGTGTGGGCGCTGGCCGCACGGTAAATCTGCGCAGCCACGCTGTCGGTCTGCCCGCAGGCATTGCTTAGCGGGAGGCCGGCGTGTCGTGTCTGGCCTCGTCGAGGAGCTGCCGGATCACCTGTTCCTGAGTGTCATAGCTGCCTTCGCCGAAATGGGTGTAACGGATCTGGCCGTTGGCGTCGATGAGGTAATGCGCTGGCCAGTACTGATTGTCGAAGGCTTTCCAGATCGCATAGTCGTTGTCGATGGCGATCGGGTAATTCAGGCCCAGCTTCGTCACGTTTTTTCGCACGTTGTCGACGACCCGCTCGAAGGGGTATTCCGGCGTGTGCACACCGATCACCACCAGGCCGTCCTTTTCGTACTTTTTTGCCCACTCGTTGACGTGAGGAATACTGCGCTGGCAGTTGATGCAGTCGAACGTCCAGAAATCCACCAGCACCACCTTGCCGCGCAGCGCCTCGTTGGTAAGCGGTGGTGAGTTGAGCCATTGCACCGCGCCGGACAGCGACGGCATCTGACCCTTGCTGCCGAGGTCTGGCACAGTGGCCGCCTTCACGTTCTCGACCACGTAATCGACGAGCTTCGGCACGCCGCTGAGCAATGTCTGCTCCACGCTCGCGGCACGTTGCGACGAGGTCCCGGCGAGCCACTGGCTTTCGGAGCCGGTGGCAATGACGCCCGCCACCAGCAGCGCGACAACGCCGGTGCCGCGCCGCAGCCAGGCGGTGACCGGCAGCGACAGTTTCAGTCTGGACACCAGCCCGCGCCCGGCGAAAATCAGCGTGCCCAGCGAAACAGCGCTGCCCACTCCGTAGGCCAGCAGTAGCAGGCTGGTCTGGGCATTTGGCCCTTGCAGCATCGCACCGGTCAGGATGATCCCCAGCACCGGCCCGGCACACGGCGCCCAGAGCAGCCCGGTGGCGACCCCGATCATCAGCGACGCGGCAGGTCCGGACATGCGTCGGGTGGCCGGATCGAGACGATTGCCGAGCGCGACCAGCGGGCGCGTCAGCCAATGACCGATCCTGGCCGAAAGCAGTGACAGGGCGAACAGCACCAGCACCGCCAGCGCGAGGTGACGGCCGATGCCGTTGGCCGTCACCACCCAGTCGCTGCTGACCACCGCCAGGCTTGAGACCACGGCAAAGGTGATGCTCAAGCCGAGCAGCGTCAGGAAGATCGACGACGCCGAACGGTCGGCGCGGGCGAACAGAAAGGGTACGACCGGGAGGATGCACGGGCTGAGCACCGTCACCACGCCGCCCAGAAATGCGATCAGCAACATGTGGAGCTACCTGTAATCAAGTGAGGGCAGGCGTTTACGGCACTGCCCGGAAGGACACCGTGACGGGCGTGATCAATTGTCGTGACAGCCGCCGGAGAGGCTCTGGTAATTGAGCACCTGGGTCTGATCCATCGAATCCAGGTAGGTCAGCTGCGACGTGACCACGGCGCAGGCCGGGCTGGTGGTTTCTTTGGAAGCGATGACTTTCTTGATGTCCAGATGAGTGCCGTAGGTGTACGTCTGCGGCGTGATCAGGTCTTGCGCCTGAGCCGTCAAGGTACCGAGGCTCAGGGCTGCAAACAGGGTGGCGATCGAAAGATTTTTCCAGTTCATGGCGTTCTCCAGTGCGTTCAAGAGGTGAGTTCGAGTGCGCTTGTGTGTCACTCGATGGAGCCTATTGAACGTCGTGGAGGTATCGCGGATGTGTCGCGAAACGGCCCGATTAAATCGCCAAGTGTCTGCCGGGGCTGCAGATACAGTGCGATACAAAAAGGCCGCGCGGCGATCACCGATCCGGATCGTGCGCGGCCTGGGCCAGATGAAGCGCCTGGCCGCTATCGGGCGGGAAGATCGACAGCACTGTCGCCGACGACCTTTCTGACCGGGCCGGTGATCCTGGCCGGCAGCGTCAGCTCGGCGCACAGTCCGCCGCCTTCGCGGTTGAACAGCTTCAACGTGCCTTGCAGGGTCAGCGCCAGTTGTTGCGCGATCGCAAGGCCCAGTCCTGTGCCGCCGGTTTCACGGTTTCGCGAGCTTTCCACGCGATAGAACGGCTTCACGACTTCAGCCAATTGATGCTCTGCGATCCCCGGGCCACGGTCCAGCACCTGGATGAGCATGCCGCCGTCGGGTCGGGTGTCGACGCGGATTTCCACCTGCGAACCGAATTTCAACGCGTTGTCCGCAAGGTTCACCAGCACCCGGCGCAGCGCGTGAGGGCGGGTTTCGATGGCGGCGCCGCTGCCGGGGGTAAACAGCACCTGCTTGCCGGTATCGAGGTAATCGAAGACCAGGCTTTGCACAAACGCGTCCATGTCCACGCGCCGGCCCGGTTCGCTGGACCCGGCCATGCTCCGCGCGTAGGCCACGCCTTCCTGAACCAGATGCTGCATTTCAGTCAGGTCATTGCACAGCTTGTCCTTTTCCGCCGAGTCATCCATGAATTCGACCCGCAGCTTCATGCGCGTGATGGGGGTCTGCAGGTCGTGGGAAATCGCCGCCAGCAACTGCATGCGTTCTTTGACGTGGGTAGCGATGCGTTCCTGCAAGGTGTTGACGGCTACTGCCGCGTACACCACTTCGACAGGGCCTTCTTCGGCAAGCGGTTCTCCCTGACCGTTTGGATCGAGGCCGTCTACCGCGTTGGACAGCCGCGTGAGCGGGCGAATCACCGTGCGCACCGCCAGCCATGTGCAGCCCAGCAACAGCAGCAATTGCGCCACCAGCACGGCCGGAAGCCAAGGCGACAGCGGCGAGATGGAAGGGCGCACGTCGATGGTCAGCGGGCTGCCGTCCTTCAGGCGCAAATGCGCCTGATAGTGAGGGCGCACGTCTTTGATGGTGGTGAACGTCAGCGCGTAGTCGCGGCCCAGGGTCGCCAGCATCGAGCGCACCGACACCGGCGCCGTGCTCATGTCCATCGCCGAGCCCGGCTGCCCCTCGTCGAGCTGATAGCGATAGTTAGGGTGTTCGAATCGTGGCAGCCAGGCGGCCCGCTCATCGGCAGGCAGGCGTTCGAGCACCGCGACCGACGTCGTGAGGTCCTGCTCCAGATTGCCCAGCATCATCGTCATCGCGCTCTGGTAGCGCTCGTAGAATTGCAAACCGAACGACAGCCCGTGAGCGACGACCAGGCTCACCAGAAAAATGAGCGTCAGTCGCGCGGCGAGCGTGCGCGGCCAGCGGGGCGTCTTCATGACGCGTCCCCGAGGATTTCGACCGGGTAGGTGAACACGTACCCCTCGCTGCGCACGGTCTTGATGTAAGCCGGGTCGCGGGCGTCGTCCAGCAGTCGCTGCCGCAGGCGGCTGACCAGCAGGTCGATGGATCGGTCGAAGAGGTCGGCGTCGCGACCCTGGGTGAGGTTCAGCAGTTGGTCGCGACTGAGTACGCGCTGGGGATGATCGAGGAACACCCGCAACAGGCGGTATTCTCCGCCGCTTACCGCAACGATGGTGCCTTCGCTGTCGAGCAGGTGGCGAGCCGTGGTGTCCAGGCGCCATTTGCCGAAAGCCAGCAGACGACCCGCTTCGCTGACGATCAGGTTGGGCGGCAGCATGCGCGTGCGCCGCAGCACAGCATTGATCCGCGCGAGCAGTTCGCGCGCCACGAACGGTTTGACCAGGTAATCGTCGGCGCCCATTTCCAGGCCAATGATGCGGTCGGTGTCATCGTTGCGCGCAGTGAGCATCAGGATCGGCGTCGCTTTGTGCTTGCCAGCGCGCAGTTCGCGGCAGAGCACCAGCCCGTCGTCGCCGGGCATCATGATGTCCATCACGATCAAGTCCACCGGCGTCGATTCCAGAAACGCACGCATCTGTCGCCCATCGGCCACCACCGTGGTGCGCAGACCGTTTTTCTGCAGGTAGTTGCCCACCAGTTCCCTGATTTCACGGTCATCGTCGACGATGAGAATGTGATCTACGTGCTCCACCGGGCTCACCTCTGGCTGTTGTTATCACTCGACGTTTTAGAGACTTGCAGGGCCTGCCGTCAATCAGATCCGGAAGTCATTTCGCATTTATGTATCGTTTTGTATCTGGGCTCTGCGGGGATACACAACGTTGCTTTTCTGCAGGGTCGGCGACACATGCGCGATACCTCGCCAGCGCTTAATGAGCTCCATCGAGACGGGCCAACCCCACTCGAACCACCTCACTCATTGAACGCCTGGAGATCGCACCATGAACTGGAAAAACCTCAGCCTCGCTTCGCTGTTCGCGCTCTTGACCCTTGGCACTGCCGCCGCTCAGGCGCAGGACGTCGTCAAGGCGCATACCTACATGTACGGCGAGCACCTGGATATCGCCAAAGTGCTGTCGGTCAACGAAGCGTCGCCGTCCGTCTGCGGCATCGTCAAATCCCGCCTGACCTACCTGGATTCCGCCGGTGCGGCTCACGCCGTGGACTACCGCAGCATCAATCAGGACTGCGGACAGGACAACTGATCCCGACGCTCGCCGGTTCGGCAGCCACGCTGCACACCGGCGCCCGCCCGGGCCGTTTGCGCCCGTCGCTCATCGACTGACAGGACATCCATCATGAGTACAGTTTCGCCCACGTCTGTCTGGCCGCGCTGCCTGGCAACTTCCGTAAAAGCCGGCGTCCTCGGGTTCGCCATGCTGGCAGGTGGCAACGCCGCCTGGGCTGCTTCTTCAACGCCTGACGCATCACCCACCGCCGCAACCACCGACGCGTCCGAGGCGATACGGCCTTATCGGATTCACGTCGACGAGGCCCGGCTGACCGATCTGCGTGCACGCATCGCGGCCACCCGCTGGCCGGACAAAGAGACCGTCAGCGACGTGTCCCAAGGCGTGCAATTGGCCCAGGTCCAGGCGCTGGTCAAGTACTGGGGCAACGGCTACGACTGGCGCAAGGCCGAGGCGAAACTGAACGCCCTGCCCGAGTTCATCACCACCATCGACGGCGTGGACATCCAGTTCATTCACGTGCGTTCGCCTAACCCCAACGCCATGCCGCTGATTCTGACCCACGGCTGGCCCGGCTCGCAGTTCGAGTTCCTCAAGACCATCGGCCTGCTGACCGATCCTGTGGCCTACGGCGGCAAGGTGGAGGACTCGTTCGACGTGGTCATCCCGTCGATACCCGGCCATGGTTTTTCCGGCAAACCGACCGAAACCGGCTGGGGCCCCGACCGTGTCGCCAAGGCGTGGGACGTGCTGATGAAACGCCTGGGTTACAGCCATTACGTTTCCCAGGGCGGCGATCATGGTTCGGTCATTTCCGACGCGCTCGGCCGTTTGAACCCGCCCGGTCTGTTGGGCATACACCTGAACATGCCGGCCACCGTGCCACCTGAGCTGGTCAGGCCGATCAACAGCGGCGATGCCGCGCCGTCCGGTCTCGATGGCGCGGAGCGCAAGGCGTTCGATTCGCTCAGCGGCTTCTTCGGTCGCAACGCCGCCTACGGCGCAATGATGGTGACCCGCCCGCAGACCATCGGTTATCTGCTGGCCGATTCGCCGACCGGCACCGCCGCATGGATGTACGAGAAGTTTGCGGCCTGGACCGACAGCGACGGTCAGCCTGAGAAGGTGCTCAGCCGCGATGAGATGCTCGATGACATCAGCTTGTACTGGCTGACCAACACCGGCGCGTCGTCGTCCCGGTTCTACTGGGAGAACAACAACAATAATTTCAGTGCCGCCGCCCAGAAAACCTCGGACATCAAGGTCCCGGTGGCCATCACGGTGTTCCCTCACGAGATCTATCAGGCGCCGAAAAGCTGGGCACAGCGCGCTTATCCGTCGCTTTCCTATTACAGCCAGGTGAGCAAGGGCGGCCACTTCGCTTCCTGGGAGCAGCCGCAATTGTTCAGTGAAGAACTACGCGAGGCGTTCCGTCCGCTTCGCACCCGCCTCGACGCGTCCGGAACGCCCGAGTAACGCATCTTTATCTGATTTCAGCCCGTCGCCGCCACTGGCGGCTCGTTATGGAGAACTTTCATGAGCATGACCTCGATGAACCCTAACGCCTCATCCCGCCGTCGTCGGGTGCTGGTTCCGTCACTGATCGCGGCCGCACTGCTGCAACTGGGCGCGCTGGCAGGCGGCACTGCCCAGGCCAGCGCTGCCGAAGTACCCGCCGGCACGATCGACGCCATCAGGCCTGGCACCACGACTTCTTTCGGTGAACTCAAGCACGTCAAGGCCGGTGTGCTGGATGTTTCCTATGCCGAACTCGGCCCGGCCGATGGTCCCGTTGTCATCCTGCTGCACGGCTGGCCCTACGATATTCACAGCTACACCGATGTCGCGCCGGCGTTGGCACAGAAGGGCTACCGGGTACTGATCCCGTCCGCCCGCGGTTATGGCGACACGCATTTTCTGTCGGCCAAGACCCTGCGCAACGGCCAGCCCGCCGCGCTGGCATCCGACCTGATTGCCTTCATGGACGCGCTGCACATTCAAAAGGCCGTGCTGGGCGGCTATGACTGGGGCGCGCGTACGGCCGACATCGTCGCGGCGCTGTGGCCAGAGCGGGTGAAAGCGCTGGTGGCGGTGAGCGGCTATCTGATCGGCAGCCAGGAGGCGGGTAAGGCGCCGCTGCCACCTGCTGCGGAGTTGCAGTGGTGGTATCAGTTCTATTTCGCCACCGAGCGGGGCCGTCTGGGGTATGAAAAGAACACCCATGATTTCGCCAAACTGATCTGGAAGCTCGCCTCGCCGCAATGGGCATTCGACGACGCAACCTTCGACCGCAGCGCCGCTTCGCTACAGAACCCGGATCATGTGGCCGTTTCGGTTTTCAATTACCGCTGGCGCCTGAACCTGATCAAGGGCGAACCCCAATATGAAGCGATCGAGAAGAAACTCGCGGCGTTTCCTTCCATCGGTGTGCCGACCATCACCCTCGAAGGCGACGCAAACGGTGCGCCGCACCCTCCGGCCGAGGCCTATGCCAAGCGTTTCACCGGTAAATACCAATACCGTCTGATCACCGGCGGGATCGGCCACAACCTGCCACAAGAGGCGCCACAGGCCTTCGCCCAGGCGGTAATCGATGCCGATCATCTCTGAGCGGCTGACCAGGAGAAACAGCATGAAACCCAGACATCTGGCGTTGTGGTCCGGCGCGCTGGCATCGCTTGCGCTCACCCTCGGCGGCGTTGCAGCGGCCGACGCCGGTGCCGGTGCCGGTGTCGACGAAGTTTCACCGATCTACGGCGTGCACCTTCCTGAGGGTTATCGCAAATGGGAGCTCATCGCCCCGGCCCTTGAAGCGGCGCCACTGAACGAGCTGCGTGCGGTGGTCGGCAATGACATCGCGGTCAAGGCCTATCAGGACGGCACGCTGCCGTTCCCTGACGGCACGGTGCTGGTGAAACGCGCCTGGAAGCACGTGCAATCGCCAGAATTCGAGTCGGCCTCGATCCCCGGTGCCGCCACCACCGTTCAGGTCATGGTCAAGGATTCGCAGAAATACGCAGCGACCGGCGGCTGGGGCTTCGGCCGCTTCGTCAACGGCAAGCCGGTTGATCAGGCTCAGCACGAGACCTGTTTTGCCTGCCACCAGGCGCGCGTCCAGAACCACGATTTCGTCTTCACCCGCTACGCCCCATAACCCGATCCATAACGGAGTTCTCCATGAAAAAAATCCTTGCTTCCATTGCCGTCGCGACCAGTCTTCTGGCGGGCGGCACTGCCTTCGCCCAGACTGAAAAACCCACGGTCGTGCTGGTCCATGGCGCCTTTGCCGACGCCTCCAGCTGGAACGGCGTGGTCGGCATCCTGGAGAAGGACGGCTACCATGTCATCGCGGCCGCCAACCCGCTGCGCGGGGTCAGAAGCGACGCCGATTCGGTCGCCTCGATCCTCTCCAGTGTGCAGTCGCCGGTCGTGCTGGTGGGGCATTCCTACGGTGGCAACGTGATCAGCGCCGCCGCCAACGGCCATGCCAACGTCAAGGCGCTGGTCTACGTGAGCGCCTTCGCCCCGGATACCGGTGAGACGGTCGCGGGGCTTGCCGGCAAATTCCCCGGCAGCACGCTTGGTCCGACGCTGGCAGCGCCAGTAGCCTTGGCCGATGGCGGAAAGGATCTGTACATCCGTCAGGATAAATTCCGCGACCAGTTCGCCGCCGACGTTCCGGTCGCCGAGGCGGCATTGATGGCCGCCACGCAACGTCCGGTGACCGAAGCGGCACTGAACGAGGCCTCGGGTGTTCCGGCCTGGAAGCACATCCCGTCGTGGTACATCTATGGCGACAAGGACAAGAACATTCCAGCCCAGGCCATGGCGTTCATGGCGGAACGCGCGCACGCCAAAGCGGTGGAGGTGGTGAAGGGGGCTTCTCACGTGGTGATGGTCTCGAATCCCGCGCCCGTTGCGCACCTGATCGAACAGGCCGCTGCGAGCCAGTGATTCACGTATTGGCTATCCGCTCGGTGAGTGTTGCCGACAAGTGCGCCGAAGACGTATAGGCGTGAGCTTGCTGGCGAAAGCTGATTTCCAACCGCTGCTGGTATTGCGGATGACCGGCGTCTTCGTGAGCAGGCGTGCAGACGCAACCGGGGTCTGAGCAGTCAGGGAAGACCGGCAGCAGGTCGTAATTGACCTGTCAGTTCAGCGAGGTGTCGCAGAGAAAGGGGAGAGGCCGCCGTTATTATTCTGGCCCGCGCGGGCGGGTTCAGGCGGCCTGTCTCTCACGGGCGAGGTTTACGGATCAATTGTCGCCCAGGCAGTTGTTACCGTTGGTTTCGTAGCGCAGGGTGTGGGCCTTGCCCATGTGATCGACGTAGCTGAGGTCTACCGGGCGAACACCGCAGAAATTCAGGCTAGGCGTCTTGGTGACCTGAGCGATGTCCAGCTTGGTGCCGTAGGTGTAGTCCTGCACCTGCGGCATGTTTTTCATGTCGGCGTTGGCGGTCAGGGCAAAGCTGCTCAGGGCGGTCAGGGTCAGGGCGATCAGTGTGGTTTTCATAATGGCTTCCTTCATATCGGGGGAAAATGACTTTCTTGAGCCCGTATGACGAAGCCCGACCAGGGTTATTCCCGCCGGAACGAAATTAAATCCCCGAGCGCCTGGAACACGCCGTGGCATGGCCGTACCGGCCTCTTCCCGGCTGAAGCCAGTCCTACAGACGCCGCAAGCTTTTCGTATGACCGGCTGAAGCCAGTACTACGGGCGCTGCAAATGTTTGTAGGACCGGCTTTAGCCGGGAAGGCGTCGAGTGTTACGCCCCTGATCGAAGGAGGCGACAGTTGGCTAACTCCCACAGAGATCTCCGTGTATTCCCGAACCCTGCGGCCACACCCAACTCCCGTAGGAGCGCGCTTGCCCGCGAAGACTGTTTCCAGCCGAAGCCTCTCCGGCGGACACACCGGCCAATTCGCGGGCAAGCGCGCTCCTACCAGGGTAACGCGGGGCTGACGGGTATCGAGCCAGGGCACAAAACCTGTAGGGCGAGCTTGCTCACGAAGGCCGACTTCCAGACGCTACATCTCCACAGCATGCGCCGGCCTCTTCCCGGCTGAAGCCGGTCC